>RCND010000026.1_pt1 | contig 70773 bp, 68 predicted proteins | sample 2041351 | NCBI WGS metagenome assembly RCND01 (sample SAMN09708230, study PRJNA481090) | Marine sediment metagenome, whole genome shotgun sequencing project. | biome: marine sediment; feature: ocean; material: sediment; isolation source: Sewage treatment plant 12B marine sediment (STP12B) ... | reverse complement strand
ATTTTCATCTCTAATAATTTGAATTGATGTTAAAATTAGAACTAAATTTAAGCTTAATTAATGATTTAAATCACTTTGTAACAAGCAATGCAAAATAATTTTATGATTTGTAAATAGGGTGGAAGGTATCCTTATTATCGATTGTTCAATCAAAAGGAATTAATGATTATTGAATTTTATTAATTATGACCATTACAATGAGAATTATGACCATTAAATGTTAAATTTGCGGAAATAAATTTTTATGAAAATCACCTTTTTAGGTACTGGAACATCGCAAGGTATTCCTGTAATCGGTTCTAGACATGAGGTATGTCTGTCTTCTGATCACAAGGATAAACGTTTACGTTCTTCCCTTTTGCTTGAATGGAACGATGCTGTTTATGTGATCGATTGCGGACCGGATTTTCGACAGCAATTATTAGCTGCCCAGGTGAATAAATTGGATGGTATTTTGTTTACACATTACCACGCCGATCATACGGCAGGACTGGATGATGTTCGCCCTTTTTCTTTGAGATATGGAGAAGTTCAGATGTATATGGATGCCCGTGTTGCTGAAAATCTTAAGGAAAGGTTTGCTTATATTTTTGCAACAGAAAATCGTTATGCAGGTGCACCTCAAGTAGCTATTAATCTTATAAAGAATGAAGCGTTTACCTTGTCTGGTAAAATGGTTGTTCCGATAGAGGTCATGCATGGAAAACTGAATATATTTGGCTTTAAAATTGATAAAATGGCCTATATCACGGATGCTAAAACAGTTACAAAACAAGAAAAAGAAAAATTACAAGATTTGGATGTACTCGTTGTAAATGCATTAAGATTGGAAGCACATGCCACCCACTTCAATTTGGATGAAGCCTTGGAGTTTATTGAAGAGGTAAAACCAAAAAAAGCCTACTTAACACATATTAGTCATTTGTTAGGCTTTCATGAAAAAGTATCAAAAGAATTACCTGACAATGTATTTTTAGCCTATGACGGCCAGGTATTGGATGTTTAGAAAGATAATTATATTTTTTCAAAATCTACTGCAACCACCTTATATTCAGGAGTTAAAGTATATTCATCACCCACATTTCCGGTAATCATATTGATAAATATATCTGGTTGATGAAAGGTAGTTCTGACCACTCCCGGTTTAACAAGATAGGTCAGTTTTACAGGGATGATCACACTGCCACGATCAGAAAATATTTTCACCTTATCATCTGCGGCAATTTCTTTTTCAGCCGCATCGAGAGGGTTGATTTCCAAGTAGTCCATTGGAGATAATTCCTGATTGTCTGTTCTTCTGGTCATGGTTCCGGCATTGTAATGTTCCAATTGCCTGGCTGTTGTTAAGATAAACGGATATTTATTTCGATGTTCCACTAATTCGGGGGTTTCTTCAAAGTCAAAATGATGGAATTTCCCCTTGCCTCTTTTAAAATCACCATTTTGGTGAATGATCTTCGTATCAGTTCCATCTTCAAAAACCGGCCATTGTAAACCATTTGTTCCTAATCTTTCCCAGTTGATTCCCTTCATAAAAGGGATGACTGTGGCTATTTCATCCAATATTTTTTCAGCGTCATACTCAGGACCTGTAGGTTGCTCATAACCCAGTCTGTGCATCATATCAATGATCATTTGTCCATCCGATTTGGTATTGCCAATAGGGTCGATTACCTTATTGACTCTTTGCACCCTTCTTTCACCATTAGTAAATGTTCCATTCTTTTCAAAATAGGAACTTGCAGGTAAAACTACATCAGCCATCTCAGCGGTTGCCGACATAAATAATTCCTGAACAATGAGAAGATCAAGTTGCTCCATGGCTTTTCTGATATGCATGGTGTTTGGATCTGTCATTAAGGTATCTTCACCCATAATCCATAGGGCCTTGAATTTTCCAGAAATTGCTGCGTCCAACATTTCAGGGATCTTTAAGCCTTCTTTTTCGGGCATACTGGGAATTCCGTATTTCTCTGCATAATAGTCTTGAGCTCCCGGATCATTTACATCCATATAACCTGCACCTTGATGGGGTTGAACTCCCATGTCAGCGGCTCCCTGAACATTGTTTTGTCCTCTCAAAGGATTGAGCCCAACACCAGGTCTTCCAATATTACCTGTCATCATGGCTAAATTTGAAAGCAGCATCACTGTTTTGCTCCCCTGAAAATGCTCAGTTACTCCGAGGCCATGAAGTTCCATGGCGCTTTCAGAAGTTGCATAGGCCAGTGCTGCTTTTTTAACAAGTTCCTTGGAAACACCTGTGAGCTCTTCCAATTCGTCCATATCAAGTGATATCACATGATTGTAATAGGTATCATATTGTTCGGTGAACTTGTTTATAAAGTCAGTTTTTACAGCTCCTTCTTTTACAATATAATGCCCCATCATATTGAGAATGGCCACATTTGTTCCCGGTCTCAACTGAAGATGATAGGTGGCTATTTTCGCCAGGCTGGTTATCACAGGATCTACAACAATACTGGTTACACCCTGCATAAATAATTGTTTGATCTTGGCTCCTGTTACCGGATGTGCCTCTGTAGGATTAGCTCCAAAAAGGAAGATACAATCTGTTTGCTCCAGGTCCACAACAGAATTTGTTGCCGCACCGGTACCAAATGCTTTTTGCATACCATAAGCGGTAGGCGCATGGCAAACTCTGGCACAACCATCAATATTATTGGTGTTCAATGCTACTCTAGTCATTTTCTGCATGAGATAATTTTCTTCATTGCATGCTCTTGAGGAAGAAATACAACCAATGGCATCTGCTCCATATGTGTTTTTTACTTTTAGCAGTCTTTCAGTCATAAAATCATAGGCTTCTTCCCACGTGACCACTTCAAATTCTCCATTTTTTTTGATCAATGGATCTGTTAAGCGATCAGGATGGTTATAAAATTGAAAAGCAAATCTTCCTTTTAAGCAAGTGTGTCCTTGATTTACTTCTGCCGTTTTAGGTGCCTGAATACCTTTAATTTCACCATTAATGACTGATACATCCAGTTGACAACCAACTCCGCAATACGTGCAGGTTGTTCTTACCGTTTCATCCGGAATAAGTGTTTTTGTCGTAAATTTATCAGTCAAAGCTTCTGTGGGGCAGGTTTGAACACAGGCACCACAAGAAACACAGGCTGACAAATTGAAATTGGTATCAAAGCCTTTGATGATATGTGTTGCAAATCCTCTTCCGCTCATACCCAATATCATTTCACCTTGAATTTCTTCACAAGCTCGTACACAACGATAACAGTTGATACATTGAGAAAGATCAGATTTGATATAAGGGTGAGAATTGTCTTTTTCTAGAATAGTTTTCGTTTTTCCTTTAGGATAACGAACATTTGGTATACCAATCTCTGCAATCGTTTTTTGAAATTCTGTAGGTTTTTTTCCTTTATCAGGAAAAACTTTGTCTGTAGGATAATCAGTAAGGACCAATTCCAGAATATTCTTTCTCAACCTTTTGATCTTTTCAGTTTGATGGTAGATAAAAGCGCCCTTAAAAACCGGTGTATGACAAGAAGCAACCGTTTTTGTCAACCCTCCTCGCTCACGTGCTACTTCCACAGAGCAAACCCTGCAGGATCCGAAATTATCGAGCTGGTCATCCTGACACATCGTTGGGATGGCTTCTTGATTTTCAACTCTTCGTACGAATTCCAGAATGGTTTCGTTCGCCTTGGCCTCATGGGCTGTGTCGTTTAAATATACTTTCATAGGATTAAGATTGAAAATAGGAGGTTAATTCTGGTTGAAAATACTGAAGAGCATTCTTAATGGGTAAAGGAACACCACCTCCCAAAGCGCATAAAGAACCTATCTCAAGTGTTTCTATAAGGTCATCAAATAATTGTCGGTCAATTTTATAATCTTCATTTTGTGCTTTTTCCAGCATTTCATAACCACGAAATGATCCAATGCGACAAGGATAGCATTTACCACAGCTTTCTTCAGCGGTAAACTGAAGAAGATGTGTCATATATTTCACCATTGGAAAATCTTCAGGAATAGAAACCACACTGGCATGGCCTAATAAAAAGCCACCTTTTTGAAGAGATTCAAAATCCAGTTGTAACGTCTGGATCTTGTCAGAGGGGACTATTCCCCCAAGTGGTCCGCCAATTTGAAATGCCTTAATACCAGACACAAGTCCTAATCCATACTTTTCAAAAATAACAGTCAATTCCGTACCCATTTCAATCTCATAGATACCCGGTCGCTTAAAGAAACTATCTAATGATACCAGTTTGGTACCCGTGGATTCAGAAGTTCCCAAAGAAGCATATTCTTTACCTCCTTTGTCAAGAATCCAATGGATGTTGGCAAATGTTTCAACGTTACTCAATACGGTAGGTTTCCCAAATAATCCATATTGAGCAGGGTAAGGAGGTCTTACCCTCACTTCAGGCCTCAGGCCTTCAATAGAGTTTAATAGCGCTGTTTCTTCACCACAGACATAACTTCCTTGTCCTTTGATAATTTTAAAGGTAAAGTCACCAATAAGATGATGGACTTTTAAATAATTCACGGCATTTTCAATAGTGCGTATAGATTCAGGATATTCACCTCTTATGTAAACAACACCGGTATTTGCTCCAACACATATTCCAGACAGGTACATCCCAAACAAGACTTTAAAGGGTTGATGTTCCATGAGATACATGTCACTATAAGCACCTGGATCTCCCTCATCTGCATTACAGACAATATATTTTTGTTCATTGACCTCCTTAGACACCGCATCAAGTTTAAACCAAAATGGGAATCCGGCCCCGCCGCGACCTCTCAGTTTTGACGTTTTCAATTCTTCAATGATTTTTTCCTTGTTCTGTTGAAATTCATTGGCCAACTTGAAAAATGTCTTGATATCATCAACAGTACCTGTAAGTATAGGCCTTGTATTGGCTTCTACATGATATTTATTTTCGACCTGAGCGGCTGTATCTTTTGAAGATAGCATTTGTTCTAAGCGCTCTTTTGAATCTATTGAATACGTGTGATCTTTATACATAACGGCTCCGTTACTATGACAATGACCAACACAGGCCACATGGCCGATTGTTTCTTCTTTAAAATGAGAACTCAACAAAGATTGTACTTGATCCTGAGATCCGGCAACCATACAGGCCGTGCCATTACACACTCTAATTTGTTTGTTTCTTTCTTCTGGTTTAATGAAGTCATAAAAAGAAGCAGTACCCAGTACTACAGAATCATCTATAAAAAACTGCTTTGATAACTGATGAAAATCTGTTTCGTCACCTTCATTTTTTGATATTTCCGAAATTTTTTCAAACAGATTATATTCCAGTCCTTTTCTTGAAGAAAGAGATCGGATGCTTTTATTGGCCATGGTATCAAATTGAATATTCTAGAAATAAAAATAAGAAATATATTGAGGAAGTAGGGTAAGGGGGTGTTAAACTTTTCTACAATGGATCACTATCGTTTTTTCTTCTAAATCAGTAGTGAAGAAAAGAAAATCATCTCCACCTTCTTTGATACCCATTTTTTTTCTGATCTGTGCGACGGATTCATGAAAATTTCTTGTTGTAATATTGGCTTTTTTAGAACCGAATACCTTTTTGATTTGCTTTTTATTGTATTTGTAAACAGTAATAATCTTAAAAGTTCTTCCAGGAAATTCAATAAGAATATCAGAAGTATATAAGTGACTGTTTATCTGAAGTTTATGTACGTTTAATTGAGAAGAAACTTCATTAAAAAGACCTGACTTGAGAATGGCTGAATTGGGTTCGTAAAGATATTTTTTAGCGAAAGAATAGGTGGGTGCTCCATGGGATGGAAATGTGGCTTCAAAGAAATCTTTTTTTTCATTAACGATGTTTACAGCTTTCAGATTGCAGTGACCTTTGTATCCATTTTCAATTCGAATAATCAGTTCTTTGACTTCATTTTTCACAGCAACAACCTGAACTTCCCTAACAAATTGCAAACTGTTAATTATTGAAGATATATCTAGAAAGGGTGATAATTTGATCATTATATTGTTGGTGTGCTCAAGAAAAGTTTTGAAATGTAGTGTTACATCAGGTAAACAATCTTCTAGTCTAAAAACCTTTCCTTTCAATTCATTCCTTCTTGAAGGATCAAGATAAACCCAATCATATTGCTGTGTTGAATTAGCTAAAAATGCAATACCATCTTCGTTTTTACAATGAATGTTTTTCACTCCCATCTGACCGAAATTATGCGTAACAATTGCTGATAGTTCACCATTTATATCGCAATGAGTCACCTGATCAATTTTTTTTGCGAAAAAGTAGCTGTCAACTCCAAAACCGCCGGTAAGGTCTATCAATGATTGACCCGAAATAAGTGTTGACTTGTAACGGGCAGTAATCTCTGATGAAGTTTGTTCGATATTAACCCCTCTTGGATAATAGATCTTTTCCGTTTGAACCCAGGTGGGCAGCTTGGTCAAGCATTTTGACTTGGAAAGAACTTGTTCTGCCAGCTCTTGTATAGGAATTCCTTCGAAGGGAGATCCTTTTAGTACCAAGGTTGGAAGGTCGGTTTTTAAATGTGTATCAATAAAATGCTGGACTTCAGTATGTAATAGCTTCTCGTTCAAACTAGTCGAAGTCTTTGGTCAAAGATTTAACTATTGGGTTTTCAGAAAGAAATTCTTTCAGAACAACTTTAATTACGGTGTAAGAGGGCACAGCAAAGATCATCCCGGTAATACCGAATAATAAACCGCCAATAACAATGATCAGAAATATTTCCAAGGGATGGGACTTCACACTTTTTGAAAATATAATGGGTTGGCTGAAAAAATTATCGATTAGTTGGGCGACGATATAACCAAATAACACATAAGTGGTAACAGGCAAAATATGGGTCTGAAAATCATACTCCAAGCTACTGGTCATGGTAAGCAGGATCATCAAGACGCCTCCAATCAAGGGGCCGATATAGGGAATTAAATTTAATAGGGCGCAAAGAAAAGCGATGACAACGGCACTTTTGATATCAAAAATTAATAAGGTAACCGAGTAAATCGCGAATAGTATGGAAATTTGAATGATCAAGCCAATAAAATATCTAGATAAAAGATCATTGATTTTTTTTAAGGAGTGTAAGATTTTATCTTCATTGCGATCTGGTGTGATCAGCACGAAAACATTATGTAAAAGTCTGTTGTCTTTTAAAAAGAAAAAAGTGATAAAAAGCACAGAGAATAGACCCATGCTAAAAGATCCTACAACGCCCATAAATGAATTCAATAAACTAGGTATAGAGGCTATGTTTGAAGTTAAATCAATATTTTTTAACTCACGAAATAAGTTGATTCTTCTGGCTGAAAAGAAAACATCGATCTCTTGAAACAGATCAAACATTCTTCTTCTTAATTCTTCAGTATTTAACAAGGATAAATTATGTCCTTGTTCTTTGATAAGCGGAATAAACATCGAAACAACCCCGAAAATTACCATTAGGAACAGCGTCATGGTTATGATCACTGCTAATATATTGGGGAGTTTGAGTCTATTCTTAAAAAAACTGAGGATAGGCCTTGCAATAAGCGATAAAACAGTCGCTATCACCAAATAGATAAGTACGCTTTGAATTTTGTATAGAAAAAATAGGATTAGAAGAATCCCTACAATAAAAGCTAAGGCTCTTAAAATTCCATTGGCAATGATTCTTGGATTCATACTTTTTAGTTCGTAATTGATCTTGGGTAAATATAGAAATAAATGTAGGAAGAATAAAGGCCTGACTTAGATTATTCTTCACGTTTCAACACCATTACCTGTTGATCACCTTCATAAAGAATTAAGGCATCATTTAATGTATAAGTCAATTCCTTTTCGTTAAAAGATTTCATGATCTTCCCACTAATATCCATATGAGGACAGGCCATAAGGGTGCCTGCTGTAGGGCCAAAAATAATTTTATCTGTTTTGACGTTAACTTTTCCCTGAAATGAATTACAACCATCATTTCCAGATAAAGCTTCCTTTGTGACATCTATAATCATGAAAGGTTGCTTGCCATTAAATTGCAGTGAGTCAATAGGCATATCATTTATCTGTTTGATCAGCCATTTTCCATCTAATATTATCAGCATTTCTTGTTGATACAATTCGCTATGCATCTCCTGAGACATTTTAGAATGAGGATCCTGGTAGCTGCTTCCAGATGAACTAGAAGATGATCCACAAGAAAAACACAGTAAGGAGAAAAAAATAGTGACTAAAAAAAAGGATTTCATTTTTGCGTATGATACTATTAAACTTCGTTTATAAAACTATTTAAACAAAAATATCACTTATTAAAGACATGAAATTTTATTTGGTTTAAAAATATATTAACAGGATTGAATATTAAAATTCAAAAACAATCCATAATTTTAGACATTAATGATCAAATATTTTACAATGAATAGATTTAATGCATTAATCATCTGTCTTTTAATTTATGTTTCAGGTCTCGCGCAAGATGCGGCATCCATAAATAATGGGTTGCGATCGTCGATTGAAGAGTTGAAAGATTTTATTTCCATACCTAATGACGCCCTTATTCCGGATGACATGGATAAAAACCTTGCCTGGTTATCAGAAAAATTCAGCAAAAGGGGTTTTAGCACTAAATTGATTACGACCACTGGTATTCCCTTATTTTTTGCAGAATTAACCAGCGAAAATAAAGAGGCACCAACGCTTTTAATTTATATGCATTTTGATGGTCAGTCTATCGATGCTTCAAAATGGAATCAACAGGACCCATATCAAGTAGTATTGAAGGAAAAGAATGAAGATCAGTGGATGGATCTCGATTGGAACAGGCTGAGCAAGGATATCAATCCTGAATGGCGGCTTTATGGAAGATCTACTTCAGATGACAAAGGGCCTATTGTGATGTTATTGAATGCAGTCGACATGTTGAGAACGGATAAAAAAAAGATACCTTTTCATGTAAAGGTTGTATTGGATGGAGAAGAGGAAAAAAGCAGTAAACCCTTACCGCAAGCGGTAAAAGAGAATAGGGATTTGTTAGAAGCCGATTTTTTAATGATCAATGATGGTCCGGTCCACCCTTCAAACAAACCAACTTTAGTTTATGGATGTAGGGGGATCACCTCTATGAGTATCACAACTTTTGGACCAATAAGCCCTCAGCACAGTGGTCATTTTGGAAATTACGCTCCCAATCCGGGATTTCGATTGTTTCATTTACTGGGAAGCATGAAGGATGAAAATGGCAAAGTAATTATTAGTGGATATTACGATGGGATTGAACTTGATGAAGCGACAAAAAAAGTGTTAAGAAGCGTACCAGACGATATAGAATCGCTTCACCAGCGATTGGCAATACACTCCCCTGAAACCGTTGGGGCATATTACCAGGAATCATTACAATACCCTTCTTTAAATGTTCGGGGTTTAGGATCAGGTTGGATAGGGGAACAGGTAAGAACCATTGTTCCCGAAAAGGCCACGGCAGAGATTGACTTAAGGCTGGTTGTTGAATCAGATGGTACAAGGCTAAAAAATTTGGTTAAGGAACATATTCAAAGCAAAGGGTATTACATTGTTGACAAGTTACCAACTATGGAAGAACGGATGACATATCCATTGATTGCCATGGTTAAAGAAGGATCGGTAACTGATGCTTTTAGAACAGATTTGAACAATCGTTATGGACAATGGATGGAAAAAGTGCTCAGCACTACTTTCGATGAAAAAGTTGTGAAGATCAGAACCATGGGTGGAACTGTTCCGATTGCACCTTTTATCAATGAGTTGAATATCCCAGCTATAATTCTCCCTTTGGTGAATCCTGACAACAATCAACATAGCCCTAATGAGAATCTAAGGCTCGGACAAATCACCTATGGACTTCAGGTGTTTTACAATCTTTTAAGTAGTGAAATCAACTAAATAGACATGAAAAAAATATAGTCATGTTACTTGTACTCACTTACAAAATGTAATTGAACACTTGGGTATTTTTGTTGTGTCATCTGCACTGTAAAAGCGGAGTCAGCTAAAAAAACCAATTGGCCTTTCTTATCTTTGGCAAGGTATCGTTGTTTGACCCTTTTGAATTCTTTAAATTCTACACTTTGTTCATCTTCCGGTTCTACCCAACAGGCCTTATGTACGTTTACGTTTTCATAGGAGCATTTGGCTCCGTATTCGTGTTCAAGTCTGTATTGAATTACTTCAAATTGAAGCGCTCCAACGGTTCCTATTACTTTTCTTCCATTAAGATCTAAAGTAAACAACTGGGCCACCCCTTCATCCATTAATTGGTCAAGTCCTTTGGCTAACTGTTTGGATTTCATTGGGTCAGCATTATTAACATACCTAAAATGCTCAGGTGAAAAGCTGGGTACTCCTTTGAATTCCAAAATTTCACCCTCAGTCAGGGTATCGCCTATCTTAAAATTTCCAGTATCGTGTAAGCCTACAATATCTCCAGGAAAAGATTCATCAACGATTTCCTTCTTCTCAGCGAAAAAAGCATTCGGACTTGAAAATTTCATTTTCTTACCAAGTTTGACATGTAAATAGTTGGTATTTCTTTTAAAAACTCCTGAAACAATCTTGACAAAGGCGAGTCTGTCGCGGTGTTTCGGGTCCATATTTGCATGAATCTTAAACACAAAACCCGTAAATTTCTTTTCTTTGGAATCAACCATTCTGTTGTTAGACATTTTTGGTTGAGGAGAAGGTGCAATGTCGATAAAACAGTCCAACAACTCCTTTACTCCAAAATTATTAAGTGCAGAGCCAAAGAATACGGGTTGTAAATCACCTTTCAGATATGCTTCCTTGTCAAATCCAGGATATACCTCTTGAACCAGTTCTAATTCTTCTCTAAGTCTTTCTGCAGCTGTTTCTCCAATAATACGATCCAGTTCAGGGTCATCCAAATCAGTAAATTCCATTCCTTCAGAAACAGTCTGTTTACTGCCCGCTGAAAATAAGTTCAGTTTTTTGTCCCAAATATTATAAATTCCCTTGAAATCATAGCCCATCCCAATGGGGAAACTTAAAGGAACGACCTTTAAACCTAATTTTTGTTCCACTTCATCCAAGAGGTCAAAAGCATCCTTACCCTCCCTGTCGAGTTTGTTGATAAAAACGATTATCGGAATATTTCGCATTCGGCAGACCTCTACAAGCTTTTCTGTTTGTGCTTCGACACCTTTCGCAACGTCGATGACCACAATGACGCTATCAACCGCAGTCAGGGTTCTAAAAGTATCTTCGGCAAAATCTTTGTGACCCGGTGTATCTAGAATATTGATTTTTTTGTCCTTATAAATAAAAGCAAGCACGGATGTGGCAACAGAAATACCCCGTTGACGTTCAATTTCCATAAAGTCAGAAGTCGCACCTTTTTTGATCTTATTGCTTTTAACAGCACCGGCCTCTTGGATTGCACCACCAAATAGCAGGAGCTTCTCCGTTAAGGTAGTCTTACCAGCATCCGGGTGAGAAATAATACCAAAAGTACGCCTTCTTTGTATTTCCTGAAGTAAATCCATGATTGAAAATTAGTCCGCAAATATAAGCCAACTATGTAAACTTATCATTAGGATATTCAATTTTTGAATGCAGCCTTTGAGCGAGCTTTAAGATCTCTTTTTATTGTTTAATATAAATCAATTAATAACCTCTATTTTCATAAAAACATCATCAAGCGGCCACTCATCGCTTCCTGCCTTAAGATTCACTATTTTATCAATAGTTTCAAAACCCGAGATTACTTGGCCAATAACGGTGTGTTCGCCATCAAGGTGATGCGCCCCTTTTCTGTTTTGAACAATATAAAATTCAAAGGCTGTTGAATACTTTCTAGGATTGTTTTCCCAGTCTCTTGCCATGGCAATTGCTCCATATGTATGACGCCGTTGCTTGCTGAATTCAGGTGGGATTTTATATCGCTGGTATCTGGCTTTATACCTTTGTGTGTCGAGCCGTTCTGATTCACCACCCTGTATAATAAAATCAGGAACGACACGATAGAAACAGGTCGTGTCAAAATATCCCATCTTGGTAAGGAAGATGAAACTGGCCCGATGTAAAGGTGTGTCTTTATACAATTGAATTTTAATATTTCCAAGTCTTGTCTTGATCAATACCTTGGTTTCTTTGTTTTCCTCGCCGTATTTGCCTAAAAACAAGATTACGTTCTTTTTGTTAATAGAATCTTTTGGATGTTGTGGGGTAGATGTGGTTTCAATATTTTCTTTCTTTAAAACCTTTTCAACGATTATTTCTTGATCTTTTGCTCTATTCTTGTCATTTTTACAATTTGAAAACATGAGCAGAAACATAATGAAGAAAGGTATTGAGAAATATTTCATAGCTATTGATATGCATAAATTAAAAACAAAGATATAGCAATGAAACAAATGTTTGTATTTTCACTGACTAAATAAGACATGAATGAGAGGAGTTATTGTTATATGCATTTTATTTATTTGTATTTCATTTAGTTGTGAAGGAAAGAAAAAGGATCATAAAAAGGCAACACTTTTTACAGATATGAAAGGTCTTCCAGTAAGCTTGGAACAATTCAAAGGAAAACGAATTTTGGTTAATTATTGGGCTACATGGTGCGTACCATGTTTAAAAGAATTTCCTTCTTTGCAAAAGGCAGAAGAATTGCTATCGAATGAAAATTATGTATTCTTGTTTCCAAGTCCGGATAGCCCTAAAGAAATAAAAGCATTTTATGAATTGAGAAGTTATTCTTTAAATTTTTTATCCCTGAATCAGTCTTTAGATAAATTGAATATTTATGCCTTACCGTCAACCATCATATATACAACGGAAGGTTCTGTTTATAAAAAAATTGATGGTGCGACAGATTGGTTCTCACCTGAAATGATTGATTTGTTAAGATCTGTACCATGAAACATGTAATAAAATTTAGTTTGATTTTTTTTGTAGCTGTTCTGCTATCCTGTCAAGTAAAGGATAAGGTTGAGGTTTTGAATTTGGTAGAAATGAATCCTCCGGTAGACACGCTATCCATGCAACCTTATCTATTTGCAAACGGATCAGAATTATTGATGTCATGGACAGAACAGAAGAATGATTCAGTATTTGCACTATACGTTTCAAAATTAACTGATGGAAAATGGAGTGCCAGGTCAGAAATTAAAAAAGGTAAGAATTGGTTTGTGAATTGGGCAGATTTTCCATCTATTACAGGCTTTGACGATAAGCTACTTAGTTACTATTTGAAGAAATCTGATGCAGAGACCTTTGCCTATGATATTTTTTTAAGGCAATCCAATGATTCGGGAATACATTGGAATATTGAAAATAAGTTACACAGTGATACGACCAAAAGTGAACACGGTTTTGTTAGTATGACACCTTCAAGTGATAATTCTTTTTTTATCAGTTGGCTAGATGGAAGAAATACAAAAAGTATGGGGCATGATCATGCTCATGGTGAAAATGGAGGAGCCATGCAGATCAGAGTGGCAGAGCTCATGACCAACGGAGAGATAAAAAATGAATTTGAACTTGATTCTCGTACTTGTGATTGCTGCCAAACTTCAATAGCGATGACAGATGATGGTCCAATTGTTGTTTTTAGAGATAGATCTGGTCAAGAAATAAGAGATATTTATTATTCCAAATATAAGGATGGAGTTTGGTCCAAATCTAAGCCTGTTTTTCAGGACAACTGGACGATAAACGGTTGCCCTGTAAATGGTCCTAAAGTGGCAGTTCAAGAAAATTCAGTAGCTGTGGCGTGGTTTACTGCTGCTGATAATATTCCCAAAGTAAATCTCGCATTTTCAAACGACAGGGGTGAGAACTTTTTACACCCCATTCAAATTAATCAGGGGAAGGCTATCGGAAGGGTTGATCTCTTAATGCTAGACAAAGACACTGCTTTGATCAGCTGGATGGAATCATCAGAAGATATGGCTTTGCTGAGAATTGCAAAAGTTGGAATCAGTGGAGAAATAGAGAAAATAATAACAGTAGGAGAAATCTCATCATCTAGATCAACTGGTTTCCCTCAAATGGAATTAGTTGGTAACCAAATCTATATGGCTTGGAATGGTTTGGAAAATGATAAAAAAAAGATCAAGGTTTTAAGTCTTTCTTCGGAAGCACTAAATTGATATCTTTGTAAAAAAAAGATTGGCTTGGAAGAAAAAGTAATTTTAGTAAATGAAAAAGATGATCAACTGGGCTTGATGGGCAAAATGGAAGCCCATCAAAAAGCTGTGCTCCACCGTGCTTTTTCGGTATTTATATTTAATGAAAAAGGAGAGTTGCTATTGCAACAGAGAGCACTTGACAAATACCATTCACCAGGTTTATGGACCAATACCTGCTGCAGTCATCAAAGGGATGGAGAAACTAATATTGAAGCAGGAAAAAGAAGGTTGCATGAAGAAATGGGTTTTAGCTGTGGTTTGGAAGAGATGTTTTGGTTCGTTTACAAAGCACCATTTGATAATGGTTTAACCGAACATGAACTTGATCATGTGATGAAAGGATATTATGATCAAGATCCAAAAATAAATAAGGAAGAAGCAGCTTCTTTTAAGTGGATGTTGCTCGAAGAGGTGAAGAAGGATATCGAGAAGTATCCTGAATTATATACCGAATGGTTTAAAATTATTTTTAAAGAATACGATCAAAGATTAATATAATATGAAAGTTACCGTTAGCAGAAAGGCGCATTTCAATGCGGCCCACCGATTGTACAATATTGAATGGACAGACGCAAGAAATACCACTGTATTTGGTAAATGCGCAAACCCGAATTACCATGGGCACAACTATGAACTGATTGTTGCAGTAAAAGGGGAAATACATCCTGAAACAGGCTTTGTGATGGATATGAAAGTGCTAAAAGATTTGATCAGAACCGAGATTGAAGATGAATTTGACCACAAGAATCTCAACAAAGAAGTGATTGAATTTAAAACACTTAATCCTACGGCAGAAAACATTTCTGTAGTGATCTGGAATAAATTGCGTGCTAAAATAGAGGAAGATTTGGAATTGACTATCACGCTTTATGAAACGCCAAGAAATTTTGTAAGCTATAATGGAGAATGATGATTAAAAAAGCAGCTTTTTTTGTTCTAATCTTAGTTCTGATATTGATTTTGTTCTCAGTATTCAAATCAAGTGCTCAAACTCCTTTAAAAGTTGGAGACAAAATACCTTCTTTTGAATTACAGGATCAATCTGGTAATAATTTTGAGATAGATCAGTATACAGGAAATACAGCTATGGTGATTTATTTTTATCCTAAAGATGATACGCCTGGTTGCACCAAAGAAGCCTGTAGTTTTAGAGATGCTTATGAAGCCTTTACCGATAAAAACATCAAAGTAATTGGCATTAGCTCTGACGATGTAGAGAGTCATAAGAATTTTGCGGCGAAGTATAATTTACCCTTTACACTGCTGGCTGACACAAAAAGTGAAGTGAGAGGTTTATTTGGAGTCAAAGACAATGCCTTTGGTTTGATTCCTGGCCGTGTAACCTACGTGATAGATAAAAAGGGTGAGATTATCTTTATGTATGACAGCCAATTAAAAGCTGCAAAGCATATCGAAGAGTCTCTTAAAGCCATTGATGGCAGTATGGACTGAAACAATACTAAAGATTTTTCAGGTAGTAACTTTCTAATTCAGTTAAATATTTCTCCTTCAGCGCATCGCCTATCAAGGCATATTCAAAAGAATTTTTTGCCAGTACATAAATGTCCTCTTTAGAAAGGTCCAATGCCTTTTGAATTTCTATGTAATTTTGATTCACCTGACCTCCAAAATAAGCTGGATCGTCAGAGTTCACCGTTACTTTCATTCCAAGTTCCATCATTTTTTTTAAGGGATGATCTTTTAGATCAGGAACAACCTGAAGTGCACTATTTGAAAGAGGGCAAACCGTGAGGGCAATATCTCTTTTGACTATTTCCTGCACAAGTGTCTCGTCCTGCATTGAGTTATTACCGTGGTCTATTCTTTCAATTTTTAATATGTCAAGGGCCTCCCAGACATAATCTGCGTTGCCTTCTTCTCCGGCATGTGCCAAAGGTATATAGCCTGCCTGTACAGAGGCTTTAAAAACATTCTTAAACTTAGAAGGAGGATTTCCTTTTTCAGATGAATCAAGCCCTACAGCCGTGATATATTCTTTAAATGGGAGTGATAGTTCAAGTATTTTAAACGCATCTTCTTCTGATAAATGTCTCAGGTAGCTCATGATCAATAATGAGGAGATCCCTAATTTTTCTTTGGCGTCGGCACAAGCCCTATGGATACCTTTGACTACAGTACCAAATGCTATACCTCTTTCTGTATGGGTTTGAGGGTCGAACATGATCTCTGTATGCCTTACATTTTGCGCTGCACATTTTTTCAAATAGCTATAGGTAAGGTCATAGAAATCCTGTTCATGTATCAAAACACTTGCTCCTTGGTAGTATATATCCAAAAAGTCTTGCAGACAATCAAATTGATAGGCTTCTTCGATTTCCTCAACAGAGTCAAATGGTATCTTGATTCCATTTCTCTTGGCAATGTCAAACATGAGTTTTGGCTCAAAAGTTCCTTCGATATGCAGGTGTAGCTCTGCTTTAGGTATTCCCTGAATAAATTTTTCCATAGCGCAAAAATAGTAATTTATCCTGATGCGATGCTGTTTTTTATGAGGTAGATCCGTTCATTTTTAAGCAATTATTAAGTTCAGAATGCTGTCATGAATTCCTGCGGATTAAATATTCATCGTTAATTCCAAAATTAGTGCTTGAATAAAACGTAAATGACCAAACTTTCATTTGAAATAATTATCTTTGCTTGCTGTAAAAGAACCCTTTTAAAATAAAAAAAATATGCCTGGATTTGAGTTATTTGGCGACGCCGAAAGAAAGGAATTGAATGATGTACTCGAGAATGGAGTATTAATGCGCTATGGTTTTGATGGCATGAGAAACGGACACTGGAAGGCCAAGGAACTTGAGAGAGAGTTGGAAAGTCGGTTTGGTGTAAAACATGCCCAACTTACCAGTAGCGGTACCACCGCGCTGAATGTGGCTTTGGCCGTGATGGGCGTTGGAGCAGGAGACGAAGTAATTATGCCTTGCTTTACCTTTGTAGCTAGTTTTGAATCAATTTTGGCTTCAGGAGCAACACCTGTATTGGTGGAGATAGATGATACCTTAACGCTAGATCCTGTAGCAGTTGAAGCGGCGATTACCCCTAATACCAAAGTGATTATGCCCGTGCATATGTGTGGGTCAATGGCCGAATTAGATGCCTTAAAAGCGATATGTGAAAAGCATGATTTGCTTTTACTGGAAGATGCTTGTCAAGCGTTTGGGGGTACTTATAAAGGTAAAATGTTGGGAAGTATCGGAGATGCAGGTACCTTCTCTTTTGATTTTGTGAAGACCATTACTTGTGGAGAAGGAGGAGTAATGTTGACCAATAATAGTGACTACGCCTTATGGGCAGATCAATATTCAGATCATGGTCATGACCATATAGGGAGTGACAGGGGAGCTGAAACCCATCAATATTTAGGCTATAATTTCAGAATATCTGAACTGCATGCCGCCGTTGGTTTAGGTCAAATCAGTAAAATGGATGATTTTATAAGCATTCAAAGAAGAAATCACGGTATCTTAAAAGAAGCTTTAAGTGAAATTCCAGAGGTAAGTTTTAGAAGAATTCCAGATCCCGAAGGAGACAGTTGTGGGTTTCTAAATTTCTTTATGCCAACTGCCGAACTATCCAATAAAGTTGTTGATGCCTTTGCCGAATTTGGTATTGATGCCTATTGGAATTATTTTAATAATAATTGGCATTATATCAGAAAATGGGATCATTTTAAGGAAATGAAAAGTTTATTTCCTCTTTCTGATCATATTAAAAAGGGAATGGAAAGACTTAAAGACCAGTCATTTCCGCAGTCAGATGACCTGATCTCAAGAAATATTTCTTGCCTGATCAAATTGTCCTGGACTGAAGAAGAAGTTAAAGACAGAGCCAAAAGAATGGCTGCAGCCATAAAATCAATACTCTAGATTCACATGAAGATCATAGCAATGATACCTGCCCGCTACGGAGCCACAAGGTTTCCCGGTAAATTGATGGCAGATTTAGGAGGAAAGCCTGTAATTGTAAGAACTTATCTGGCAACACTCGCTACTGGTCTGTTTGATGAAGTCTATGTTGTTACAGATAGTGATATTATTAAGGAAGTAGTGGAGAAGGCAGGTGGTAAAGCCATTATGAGTCAAAAGGAGCATGAATGTGGATCAGACAGGATTGCTGAAGCGGTTGAAAACCTTGAAGTTGATGTAGTCGTTAACGTTCAGGGAGATGAGCCTTTTGTGAAGAAGGAGCCTTTGGAAGCGGTTATTAAAGTGTTTGAAGGACCGGATGCAGCTAAAATTGATTTGGCTTCTTTGATGCAGGAAATTACCGATTGGAAAGATATTACCGATCCAAATTATGTAAAAGTTATTGTTGATAAGGATGATTTTGCTCTATATTTTTCAAGGTCACCCATACCGTATCCTAGAGATAAGGAAGCTGGTGCCAGATATTTTGAACATATTGGAGTATATGCTTTTAGAAAACAGGCGATCATGGATTTTTATCATTTACCAATGAGAGCCCTGGAAGCGACAGAGAAAGTTGAATGCATTCGTTACCTGGAATACGGGAAAAGGATCAAAATGGTAGAAACCAGTTATATGGGTATTGAAATTGATACCCCGGAGGATCTTAAAAAAGCCGCCAAATTTATTAAAGATTAACCCTAAAAAATAGTCAGATTATGAGTTTTAGAAACTTTCCTATGGTGCCCAGAGTAGTCTTTGGAAGAGGCAGTTTTAATCAGCTTGGTGAAATTTTAGAACCAAAACGACAAGGAGATAAGGCACCATTCATTTTTTTGGTGGATGATGTATTTAAGGGAAAGGTAAGTCTGATCTCTAGAATCCCTTTGAAGTATAATGACAAAATCATATATATCAGTGCTGATGAAGAGCCTAAAACGATCTATGTGGATGCCATCAGAGATGATATTAAAAAGGAGTTTAATGAAATTCCGTCAGGGGTTATCGGAATTGGCGGAGGAACCATGTTGGACTATGCTAAAGCAGTGGCTTTGATGCTTACTAACCCCGGCTCATCTGCTGATTACCAGGGGTGGGATCTTGTAGAACAACAAGGCGCTTATCATGTAGGTATTCCAACAATTTCGGGAACAGGAGCGGAGGTTTCAAGAACCACAGTTTTAACGGGTCCTGAAAGAAAACTAGGAATGAATTCTGACCATACCCCATTCGATCAGGTGGTGCTGGATCCTTCTTTACTAGAAGGAGTGCCCAAAAATCAATGGTTTTATACAGGTATGGATTGCTATATTCATTGTATAGAATCACTCACAGGAACCTATCTAAATGCCTTTAGCCAAAGCTATGGTGAAAAATCTCTCGATCTTTGCCGCGAAGTTTATTTGGAAAAAGAAAGTATAGATGAAGATTCTCAGGATAAATTGATGATGGCTTCATGGCATGGAGGAATGAGTATTGCTTACTCACAAGTTGGGGTAGCACATGCTATGAGTTATGGTCTTTCCTATTTGTTGGGTACTAAACACGGTATAGGGAATTGTATTGTTTTTGACCAATTGGAAGAGTTTTATCCTGAAGGAGTAAAGGAATTCAAGCAGATGGTCAAGAAGCATGGAATTGATATTCCAAAAGGACTGTGTAAAGACCTTTCGGATGATCAATTCAATACTATGATTGATGTGGCATTAGGCCTGGTCCCTCTTTGGGAAAATGCCCTTGGTAAAGAATGGAAAAAAACAATCACACGAGAAAAATTAAGAGCAATGTATGAATTAATGTAGGCTGAAAGATGTGAATTTTGAACCAAATTGATTTATATTTAACAAAAAACAAAAATATGGCCAGTATTAGAAAGTTGAAAAAGGAAATGAACAATGTTTTATCAGAAATAATAGAAGATTGTTATGTTTGTCAAATGAATTCAGATGATAAAACCGCTGCAAAGGCTGAAAAAATAATTGAGGAAGCCATTGGTACTTTTGACGAATTGATTGTGAAGTTGCATCAAAAGGATGTGACAGATCAAAAAACGCATTTAAGAGAGCTTAAGGTTTCATTGAATGAGAAAACAACCGCATTGTCTGATAAAATAGCAAAATTAACTAGCTGATATTTAATTTGTTGTAAATTAAATTTCATTTTCTTAATTTTTTTTCTTAATTTGCAATAAGTGTTCCTAAGAATGCGTTGTTTATCTTAAAAAAACGATATTTATGGCAAGAGCAATATTAGACTACACCAAAACCGTCCTAAAAAAAGTTAGTTTTAATGTAGAATTGTTTAGTAAGGAATTAAAAAAAGCTGTGAAAAGGTTATTACCTTTTGAAATTGAAGAATTGAGAATTTGGCTATTGCAATTTACCGCAAACAGACCAGAGCTTTATCCAACTTTAGCGCTTATAAAAAGTTAGCGATTATATTTCTACAGGTTTCTTGTTGAGAGGGCTGATAATTTTCACATCGTGAAAACTAATGGCGCCTCTGATCACTCCGTCTATAGTAGTTTTTAAAGCCTCTATCAATTGCATTTTTAATTGCGATTTATGATAGATGATGCTTACTTCTCTGGCTGGAACAGTATTTGTGAATTCTTTTAGGTACTGCTTGTCCTGTTCAGGAAGCTCTAATGAATGCAGATAAGGGATCAAAGTCATACCCATACCTTCCTTGCTCAATTTGATTAAGGTGTTTATATTGCCACTTTCCAGATGGAACTGATTGTGATCCATGCTATTTTTGTTTTTACAAATGTTGATCACACTATTTTTAAAACAATGTCCTTCTTCAAGTAACAAAATATCATCGATATCAAGATCATCTTCACTAATATTCGGTTGATTATAGAGCCTGTGTTCTGATGAAACAAAACCTAAGAAAGGTTCGTAATAAATAGGCTTTTCTTTGATGGCTTCATTTTCAAGAGGAGTAGCAGCTATACCTACATCGAGATGCCCCTCTGTTAATTTTTTTATGATCTCTTCCGTGGTTAACTCTTCAATAATCAATTTTACTTTGGGGTATTTATTTAAGAAGTTTTTGAGGAAAATAGGCAAAAGTGTAGGCATAATGGTTGGTATGATACCAAGTCTGAATTCTCCGCCAATGAAGCCCTTTTGCTGGTCAACAATATCATTGATCCTTTCGCTTTCATCTACAATAAGCTTAGCTTGTTGTATTATTTTTTGACCGATTGAAGTCAATGCAATAGGTTTCTTTTTTCTGTTAAAAATGGTCACATCCAATTCATCTTCAAGTTTCTGAATTTGCATGGATAGGGTAGGCTGTGTAACAAAACTATGTTCTGCTGCCAGGGTAAAGTTTTTGTATTCGGCTACAGCTAATACATATTTCAACTGTGTGATCGTCATTAGTATAAATTTATTTGATAAATATATATAAAGTATCAATGAAATTGATGCAAAAATTAGGTAAATATTAGCGAAATTTGTTTCAAATTATAAATCAAATTATTATGAGTACAACAGTTTTAGGATTAGACAGAGAAAAAGTACAGGATTTAACAACAAGCTTAAATGAATTATTAGCCAATTTTCAAGTATACTACCAAAATTTAAGAGGATTACATTGGAATATTAAAGGAAAATCATTTTTTGAGCTACACGTGAAATTTGAGGAACTCTACACGGATTCACAAGAGAAAATTGACATGATTGCCGAACGAATACTAACATTGGAAGGTACACCTTTACATACCTTTAAAGATTATACTGATTTAGCGAAGGTACCGGTTGGTAAAAACATCACGAATGATACTGAGTCAGTAAATCTGATCGTTACTTCCCTAACTAAATTGATTGAGATTGAAAGAGATTTATTGCTTCGATCAGCTGAGGCAGATGATGAAGGGACCAATGCAATGATGAGTGATTTCGTTTCTGAACAAGAGAAGACGGTGTGGATGTTAAAAGCCTGGTTGTCTTAATTTATATAAAAAAACATCCGTCATTTGACGGATGTTTTTTTTAATACATATCCCAGAACTCTCGTTTTTTATTGAGTTCTTTTTCACTTTTGTGATAATCTTCCACTTTGGCTACTTTAAGTAAAGATGGGTGCTGTTCTATAGCAAATTCTAGTTTCTCAACGATATCTTCAACAGAATCATTTTCATAATCTATGTCCATCGGCTTTTTGATGACCATAGATTGTAAGATACCTCTCTTTTTTATCATCAGTCCTTTTTTATCAAAAGAGCGTCTGAACCCGTCAATGACGATTGGAATCACTATGGGTTTATTTTGTCTGATAATATGCGCAGTTCCTCTTCTAATGGGTTTGAAAGGGGTAGTTGTACCTTGAGGAAAAGTAATCACCCAGCCATCTTTTAGAGCTGTGGTTATATTAGAAACATCTGATAGTTTCACTTTTTTGTTGATGTCTTTTCCTTTTTCTCTCCAGGTTCTTTCTATAGAAATAGATCCCCCATAGGCCATTATTTTTGGTAAAATTCCGGCTCTCATGGTTTCTTTTGCGGCCACAAAATAGATATTCAGTTTAGGTTGCCATAAATAACCAACGTCTTTTATATTATCAACCCGACCACTCAGTGCCGCATTAAAAACATGCAACATAGCAGCTACATCCGCAAAATAAGTTTGATGATTTGCAACAAAAAGGACGTTATTATCGGGAAGATCCCGGATAATTTCAGACCCTTCTATTTGTAATTCATTGAATCCACGATATCTTCTATGGGAGAATAATCCCAATACGCGTATCAATGTTTTTTTTAGTAAAAGACTATTTCCAAAAACATCTTTCTTAAATAATGCCATTCTTAACTATTTGCGCCACAAACTTAAAAAAATTAATGTAGATTTTCTTTGATTAAGTCTTTAATTTCACTCAACATCATCGCAGTGGCTCCCCAAACGGTTTTGTTATTGAAGTTGTAACATGGAACTTCAATATTTTCCATATAACTTGTCGATAAATTCTTAGAACTTACTGACTCATCATTTAAAAGATCTGTCAGTTTAACTTCAATGATTTCCTCAACTTCGTGATTCGTACTAAATTCTGGTCTTTTATTCGTAAAACCAAAAAATGGACTTACAAGAAAATTACTGGGCGGGATAAAGGTATCTGTCATTTTTTTGGTGATCCTGATATTTTTCATGTTAACCCCAACTTCTTCGGAGGTTTCTCTAAGGGCCGTTATTTCCAAATTCTCATCCTGTTTTTCAAATTTTCCACCAGGAAAACTGATTTGAGAAGAATGGGTCCCATCATAATTCGCTCGGAGAATCAGTACAAAATTCGTCAAATTACTTTTATCTGGATAAAACAAGGCCAGTACAGCCGCCATTCTTGGGTTTGCTGTTTCGATATCATCCAGATGAATCAGTTTTCGTTCTTTAGGAACCATTTTAGCATGAGAAGAGAAACCACCTAAATGAGCATTCTCGATCCTTGAAATCAACGATAAAAAATAGTCAAAGTCCATTTAAAAGCATATTTTTACATATACGAATTTACAATTATTCTGATAATACAAGAAGTAATATGTTGCTATGGATTGTTTACTTGATTGTGAAGAAGAAAAATCATTTAGCATAGTCAAGAAGTAAGGAGTCAGGATGTTTTCGTCTGTTAAAACAAAAGAATAAAATATGAATATAGGAATAGTTTGTTATCCTACGTATGGAGGAAGCGGTGTGGTGGCTACAGAATTAGGTATTGCTTTAGCTCAGAAAGGTCATCAGGTTCATTTTGTAACCTCTCACCAACCTGTAAAATTGAATTTTCTTACCCATAATCTTCATTTTCATGAGGTTTTTGTTGAAAGCTATCCTTTGTTTCATTACCAACCTTACAATTTAGCTTTATCAAGTAAGTTGGTGGAATCAGTGCAAAAATATGATCTTGATGTTTTACATGTGCATTATGCCATTCCACATGCCTATGCTGCTTATATGGCCAAACAAATGTTAAAGGATTTCGGTATTGACATTCCTATTGTGACAACCCTGCACGGTACAGATATTACTTTGGTTGGTAGCCATCCGGTATATAAACCCGCTGTAGAATTCAGTATCAATCATTCTGACGCGGTGACCACGGTATCTAACAGTTTAAAAGAAGACACGTTGCGCTTGTTCAATATCAAAAAGAATATTGAAGTCATTTATAATTTTATTGATTTTGAGAAACAAGTGTCCTGGACGGCCGAAGATTGCATGCGTGATACGCTTGCTGATCCAGATGAAAAAATCCTCGCGCACGTGAGTAATCTCCGACCGGTAAAACGCGTATTGGATGTTATCAGAATATTTCATCAAGTACAAAAGAAAATACCTTCCAAATTATTGGTCGTAGGTGATGGACCGGATAGAGAAAAAGCAGATCTTTTGGCAAACGAATTAGGGCTAAAGGATAAGATTCTTTTTCTAGGTAAAAGCGATGAAATCAGAAAGATTCTTTGTTTGACTGATTTGTTCCTCCTACCTTCGGAAACAGAAAGCTTTGGTTTGGCAGCTTTGGAGGCCATGGCGGCACATACCCCGGTGATCTCAAGTAATACAGGAGGACTTTCGGAGGTGAATGTTCATGGAGTGACAGGTTTTCTCAGTAATGTTGGTGATGTAGAGGATATGGCAAAGAACGCCATTTACCTTTTGAGTGATGAGAAGCGTCTGGAGACATTCAAGCAACAGGCTTTCGATTCGGCGCACCAATTTTCGATAGAAACTATTTTACCAAAATATGAAAGCATGTATAAAAGAGTGATTAAGAATGGTTTTTAAATAGCTGTAATTAAGAGGCAGATTGCATATAGTAAAGCAGTCCTTTTTCAATGAGTTTAGGGTCTAATTGAATGTCAAGTTTACAGTTTTCCATTCGTTCTAGTAAGACAAAGTTTACTTTCCCGCTCACATTTTTTTTATCATACTTCATTAGATTGGTTATTTCAGCCAGATCTTCTTTTTCGATATTTACTTTTCCATAAAAGGTATTCACAAATGTTTTTAAAGCCTGGGTCAATTCCATTGGAAACCCAAACATTTGAGAAGAATAGTACAATTCGATTACCATGCCAACTGCGATGGCTTCTCCATGGGTCAGACGCTGTTTAACTGCTGATTCCAAAAAATAAGATTCAATTGCATGACCTATGGTATGGCCAAAATTTAAGGATTTTCGAAGGTTATTCTCATGAAGATCTTGCAATACTACATCATTTTTAATCACCACAGATTTGTATACTAAATTGCTGATATTTTTCATATCAATTTCGGTAAACTCTTTTATAGTATTCCAGAGTTTTTCGTCAAAGGTGAAACCATATTTGATAATTTCTGCTAAACCGGAACGCATTTCTCTCTTAGAAACCGTATTGAGAAAATCCATATCTACCAGCACCATTTCCGGATTGCTGAACAAACCAATTTGATTTTTCAAAGCGCCCAGATCCACTCCCGTTTTTCCGCCAACTGAAGCATCAACCATACTTAAGAGTGTTGTCGGGATATTAATGAATTTCAGTCCTCTTTTAAAAGTAGATGCAACAAAACCACCCATATCTGTGATGACTCCACCACCTAAATTAATCATCAAAGATTTTCTATCAGCACCCCTTTCAGACAATTGGTTCCAAAGGTAGTTGCAAGTTTCAATATTTTTAAAGACTTCACCGGCTTCTATCTCAATAATTTCAATTGCTATGTTGAGTTTTGCTCTATCCAGAAAAAAAGGAAGGCAGTGTTTTAGGGTATTACTATCTACAAGAATAAAAATTTTTGAATGGAAATTTTCTTCTAAATAAACATGCAAAGACCGGTAAGCATTTTCCTGAAAATGCACATAGTAATTTGTAGAAAGTATTGACTGCATAAAAATGAATTTTATGATGCAAATAACGGTCAAATATTTGAAAAAAATAAATCGCTCTTGGTATCTTTGTTAAAAACAAAATAGCATGAAGGAACTTTTTAATAATACCGAAGTGGCTTTTAGTTTAAAATCGGATTCCGAATTGGAACGAGCCTATTTTTTATTCAGATTGATCAAAAGTGAACCTTTGGTCAAAATTGGTACAGCAGTGACAAAGTTTGCTTTAAGATCATCCCTTCCCGTTGAAGGATTGATCAGGGCAACTGTTTTTGATCATTTCTGTGGAGGAATCAGTGAAAGTGACTGTATGCCCATTATTGAAAAAATGTACGATAAAAAAGTACATGCTGTTCTGGATTATTCAGTTGAAGGAAAAGAAGAAGAGAAGCAATTTGATCGTGTTTTGGAGAAAACCCTTTCACTGATCAATTTTGTCAATGAAAAAGAAGCAATGCCTTTTGCGGTATTCAAACCTACAGGTTTTGGCAGGTTTGATTTATATAGAAAGATAACAGAAGACATAACACTTACTGAGGAGGAAAAAAGTGAATGGGCACGTGTGGTAAATAGATTTGAAAAGGTAGCCATGGCTTGTTATGAAAAGGATGAATGCTTACTGGTAGATGCGGAGGAAAGCTGGATGCAAAAAGCTGCAGATGAATTGATGGAGGGATTAATGGAAAAATACAATAAGGGAAAAGTAATTATTTTTAGTACACTGCAGTTATACAGACATGACCGTCTTGATTATTTAAAGGGTCTGCATAAAAGAGCCAAGGAAAAGGGTTATAAAATTGGTATGAAACTTGTAAGAGGTGCTTATATGGAAAAGGAAAGGGAACGTGCCCAGCTTAAAAATTACCAGGACCCTATTTGTAAAAACAAAGCCGAAACTGATCAAAACTTTAATGATGTGCTCAGGTATATGTTTGATCATTTGGAAGATATGGCTATTTTTTGTGGTACACACAATGAAGAAAGTTCCTATTTATTAATGGATATGATCCAAGAGTCAAAGTTTGATAAAAGAGACAATCGCTTATGGTTCGGTCAATTATACGGAATGAGTGATAATATTTCTTATAATTTGGCCGACCAAGGATACAACGTGGCGAAATACTTACCTTTTGGTCCGGTAAAAGACGTAATGCCTTATTTGATCAGAAGAGCGGAAGAAAACACTTCAGTTGCAGGGCAAACCAATAGAGAACTTGACCTGATCAGGATAGAGAAAAAAAGAAGAAAAGTGTAAATGTCGACGAGAAACATTTCAATTAGTATTATCTGGACCCTTATCGTATTGTTGGCCATGGATGTTTATATCTATTCGGCATTGCGTCCAAGTATACAGAAAAATAAATGGAAACCATTTCTGAATATTATCTATGCCGTTTTTGTGGTATTGAGCTATATAGGATTTTATTATTTACACTTTTATTTTACTGCTAAACCCTTACAAGCAGACTTGGCTCCGAATCTTGCCATTGGTTTCTTTTTTTCAATCATGGTAGTTAAAATTTTATTGGTCCTTTTCTTTTTATTTGAAGATGTCTTCCGATTTTTGGAACTTATTTTCAACTCGCTGAGTGGCCTTATAAGAGCAGATCATCAAAATATCGTCAGACCTGGCAGAAGAGGGTTTGTCAGAAAAATCGGTTTAATTGTAGCCGGCATCCCTTTTACATCAATGCTTTATGGCATAACCAAGGGGAAGTATGATTTTAGAGTAAACAAGGTAAAATTGGTTTTTGACAACTTGCCAGAGGCGTTTGAAGGGTTTAAAATTATACAGATTTCGGATATACATTCCGGTAGTTTTGACAGCAAAGAAGCTATAATTAATGGAATCAAGCTTGTAAATGAGCAAAAAGCTGATGTGGTCCTTTTCACAGGTGACCTTGTCAATAATGATTCTCGTGAAATTATACCTTTTATAGAAGATTTTAAGGAACTTAAAGCACCTCACGGTGTCTATTCAGTTTTGGGGAATCACGACTATGGTGATTACAAAAGATGGAATTCTGAGCAGGATAAGCAAGAGAATATGGAATTACTTTATCAGTATCAGGAAAAAATGGGTTTTCAATTACTGAATAATCAGAATGCTGTCATTGAAAAAGGGGAAGATGTTATTGGTATTTACGGAGTAGAAAACTGGGGTAATCCACCATTTCCACAAAAAGGAGATCTCGACAAGGCCTTGTCGGGTAGAGAAGATGTAGCTTTTAAAATTCTCTTAAGCCATGATCCTACGCATTGGGATAAAAAGGTAGTCAGCCATCCTGTGCATATTGACCTCACTTTATCAGGTCATACGCATGGTATGCAGTTCGGAGTTGAAATTCCCGGTTTTAAGTGGAGCCCGATCAAATATGTGTATCCTCAATGGGCTGGATTGTACACAAATAACAAACAACACTTATACGTGAACCGAGGCTTTGGTTTTTTGGGTTTTCCCGGTAGAGTCGGTATTTGGCCTGAAATCACACTGATTGAATTAACTAGAAACACATAAAAAAGATGTTTGAATTTTTTAAGTCTAACAATAAGAAAGATAGCAATAAAGAGCTTTTAAGAATAGATTTTGATACCAAAGATCAATGGTCAGATCTTAAGGACTTGTCGCATAATCAAGCGGTATACATTTTTAAACACAGCAGTAGTTGTGGCATCAGTTCTGTGGTGCTCAATCGATTTGAAAAGCAAATAAAAGAAAGAAATGAAACCTATTTCTATTTGCATATACAAGGATTTAGATCCTTGTCAAACTGGTTGGCAGAAGAACTTGGGATTCGTCATGAATCCCCGCAACTTATTGTCCTGAAGAATGCAAAAGTAATGGCTCATGATTCTCATTACTCGCTCCTGGAAATTCTTCCAAAGTTGTAGAAAGTATACTACTTTTCAATACTGAACTTTCTCGCTTTTTTGACCTTTCCAACACATTCACCAAAACCAATTCTTACTTGGTCGTTCTTGCAATAACCGTGCATAATGACCGTATCTCTGTCGAGGATAAACTTTCGTTCAGTCCCGTCAGACATCTTAATGGGCTTGGTTCCTTTCCATGACAATTCAAGCATTGAGCCATAACTGCTCTTATCTTTTCCTGAGATTGTACCACTTCCGTAGAGATCTCCTGATCGCACATTACAGCCATTAACTGTTTGATGCGCTAGTTGTTGTGAGATACTCCAGTACAAGTTTTTAAAATTAGTCTTGCTAACTAGTGTCGCATTTTCTTTTTTTGGCTTTATAAAAGTGTCAATTGTAATATCATAAGAAGTCAATCCCTCTTCCTCCAAATAGGGAAGGGGCTGAGGGTCCTGCTCAGGTCCGGCAACCTTAAACGGCTCTAAGGCATCTAACGTTACAATCCAGGCCGAAATAGTAGAGGCAAAGTTTTTTGCAAGAAATGGGCCGAGCGGAACATATTCCCATTTTTGAATATCCCGGGCTGACCAGTCATTGAGTAATACCATTCCGAAAATATGATTTCTCGCTTCCTCTATAGGTATTGATTTTCCCATGTCATTAGCATCTGTGGTGATAAAACCCATCTCAACTTCAAAGTCTAATAATTTAGATGGTCCAAACACAGGTTGTGAAGCTCCCTGTGGCAATGTTTGCCCGAGAGGTCTGCGAATTTTAGTGCCAGATACTACAATAGAAGAAGACCTGCCGTGATAACCTACAGGAATATGAACCCAGTTTGGTAATAAGGCATTTTCAGGATCTCTGAACATAGTACCCACATTTGTAGCATGGTCTTTACTGGAGTAAAAATCAGTATAATCGCCTATGACAACCGGCAATAACATTTCAATTTCGTTTATATCGAAAATTACAACCTCTCTATGTGCTGCATGATCTTTTAATTTCTTGTTTTCAGCATCAAATATATCGGCGATTCTGTTTCTTACAAGGCGCCAAGTAGTTTGACCATCAGCTATAAAATCATTGAGGGAGTCTTGCATAAAAATATCGTCGGTTAAGGGAATCCCTTCAAAATAGCCCAACTGCTGCAAGGCAGCAAGGTCAATGGCATAATTCCCTATCCTTGTTCCGATTGTCGTGATATCATCTTTGGTAAGAAATACGCCAAATGGAATATTTTGGATGGGAAAATCGGAATCTGTTTCCACAGTTAACCAGGATTTTCGATTGGGATTGTTGGCAGTTATCTTCATGATTTTTGAGAATTTAATAAAAAAATATCTATAATTTACGAAAACAATTAATTCATTTCAAATATAGAAGTTTCTCTATATATGAAGGATGAATTTATTACTTTTGTGCTGATTTAAATTTACAAATAAAACTATATTCATGAGCCGAGATCAAATAATTTTTGACCTGATAGCAGAGGAAAAGGAAAGACAAACCAATGGTTTGGAGCTAATCGCTTCAGAAAACTTTGTCAGTGAGCAAGTAATGGAAGCTGCAGGCTCCATTCTAACCAATAAATATGCTGAAGGATACCCTGGTAAAAGATATTATGGAGGTTGTGAAATAGTTGATCAGGTAGAGCAAATTGCAATTGATAGGGCAAAAGTACTTTTCAATGCTGAATATGTTAATGTTCAACCTCATTCTGGTTCGCAGGCCAACACAGCCGTTTATCACGCAGTTTTAAATCCGGGTGATACCATATTAGGCTTTGATCTGTCGCACGGGGGGCATTTGACGCATGGTTCTCCTGTGAATTTTTCGGGAAAATTATACAATGCTACTTTTTACGGTGTTGAAAAGGAAACCGGGGTTTTGAATTATGATAAAATACAAGAAAAGGCTAATGAAGTAAAACCTCAATTAATCATCGCTGGTGCTTCTGCTTATTCCAGAGATATTGATTTTAAAAGATTCAGAGAGATCGCTGATAGTGTTGGGGCCATTCTTTTGGCTGACATTTCCCATCCCGCAGGATTAATAGCTAAAGGTATATTAAATGACCCGCTTCCTCATTGCCATATTGTAACTACAACCACTCATAAAACCTTGAGAGGTCCAAGGGGAGGGATCATTATGCTTGGTAAAGATTTTGAAAACCCTTTTGGAGAAAAAACACCTAAAGGAACGGTTAAAAAGATGAGTAGTTTGCTGAATTCGGCTGTATTTCCTGGTAACCAGGGTGGGCCTTTAGAGCATATTATTGCGGCCAAAGCGATTGCTTTCGGAGAAGCCTTGACCGATGAATTTCTAAGCTATCAAATACAGGTAAAAAAGAATGCTGCCGCCATGGCCGAAGCATTTGTTGCTAAGGATTATCATATCATTTCAGGTGGAACGGATAATCATATGATGCTTATCGATCTTAGAAATAAAAATATTACGGGAAAGGAAGCTGAAAATGCCTTGGTAAAAGCAGATATAACAGTGAATAAAAATATGGTTCCATTTGACGATAAATCTCCCTTTGTTACATCTGGTATCCGCATTGGGTCGGCTGCCGTGACTACTAGAGGACTTGTTGAAAGTGATATGGGCATTATTGTTGATTTTATTGACGAGGTGATCAGTGATTTTGAAAATGAGGACCTTTTGGAGGCTGTTGCTTCAAAAGTAAACGCCCTGATGAAAGACAAGCCTTTATTCGTTTGATTCATATGTACACATGATAATAATCATTTAATTCTCAGCATATTTGACCTATTTTTACTAGGTAAATCTGCCGAAAAATGGGGGCACATGCCGTAAAAGCGATAGAAAGTTTAAGAGAACGCAAGGAGTTTTTGTATCATCTTCTGAATGATGTAAAGGCACTTGAAATGATGATTGAACAGGACGTTTTTGAAAAAGGTATCAGGCGTATTGGAGCTGAACAGGAATTGTGTTTGGTCGATAAAAATTTCAGACCCTCCTGTAATGCGTTAGAAGTGCTTGACCACCTTAAAGATCCTCACTTTACTACAGAACTCGCGCTGTTCAATCTGGAGATCAATCTGGACCCCCTCGAATTGACTAAAGACTGTTTTTCCAGGATTGACAAAGAATTAACAGCACTTATCTCAAAAGGAGATGCTGTTGCCAACCAAATTGATGATAATAAAATTATCCTTACAGGTATTCTGCCAACGCTTAGAAAGCGTGACATGGTATTTAAGAATATTACACCTTTCCCACGCTATAAAGTCTTAAATAAAATATTAAAGGATATCAGAGGTGATGATTTTATGCTGAAGATCAAAGGGGTTGATGAATTGATTCTAAATCATAAATCAATTCTTTTTGAAGCCTGTAATACCAGTTTTCAGGTGCATCTTCAAATTCCAATGGATGAAATGGTAGATAAATACAATTGGTCTCAGGCAATTGCCGGACCAGTTTTATCGATTACGGCAAATTCACCGTTATTATTGGGAAGAGAATTATGGAGTGAAACAAGGATTGCTTTGTTTCAGCAAAGTGTGGATTCAAGGAATCGATCCTATCTGCTTAGAGAGCAAAAGCCCAGAGTGTCTTTTGGCAGCAACTGGATCAAAGATTCTGTCATTGAGCTGTATCAGGATGATATTGTGAGATATACCCCTTTGTTAACCACTGATTTTAAAGAAGATGCTATAGCGAAACTCCGTCGTGGAGATATACCTAAATTAGAGGCTATTGGCATACACAACGGTACAATCTACAGATGGAATCGTTTATGTTATGGGCAAACCAAAGGTATTCCTCACATGCGGATCGAGAACCGATATATTCCTTCTGGCCCCAGTGTAAAAGATGAAGTAGCAAATGCTTTGTTTTGGGTTGGCCTGATGCAGGGCATGCCTGAAAAATATAAAAAACTGGACAGATTAATACCCTTTAATGAAGTGAAGGGAAATTTTGTGAATGCTGCCAGGACAGGGATCAATACTTATTTTAATTGGTTTGGTAAGGGGGTGTCGGCGAAAAGATTAATACTTACAGAATTGTTACCTATTGCTTATCAAGGCTTGGTTAACTGTCAAATTGACCTCAAGGATATTCATTATTATTTGGATATCATTGAAAAACGAGCAGAAACAAGATATACAGGAGCTCAATGGATCAGAAGCAGTAATATCGCTCTAAGAAAAAAAATGACCAAGGATATCGCTAATGCTACCCTGACTGCACATATGTACAAAAACCAGAAAACTGGTAAACCCATACATGAATGGAAAATAGCTAACGATAACCATGTCTTAAATATGGATGTTGGCTTGACTAAATTAGAGAAATTCATGACAACGGAAGTTTTTGTTGTCAATGAAAACGATTTGGTAGAGCTGGTTGCAAAAATTATGGAATGGAGAAATATTCATCATATTCCAGTAGTTGATGATAAAAACAGGCTAACCGGTTTGATCACAAAAACGAATATTCTGGCAATTCAAGGACAAGATACCAATGTAATTGTAGCCAAAGATATTATGGTAAAAGAAATTATTTCCGTTGATTCCGAAACTTCTATTGAAAAGGCTAATAGCATAATGCTGGAACATGAAATTGGTTGTTTACCAATACTTGAACTGGGCGATCTGGTAGGGATTTTAACCAAAACTGACCTGGATAAATTACTGTATACTTGAATTATGATTGAAACCAAAAACGAATACAGAACAGATTTTTCTCATGATAAAAGAATACTAGGACAATTTTACGGCACTGATAATGGCCCTACAGTCATTATATTCGCCGGTATTCATGGAAATGAAAAAGCAGGCGTACATGCTTCAGATAAGGTCATACGGAAAATCAATGAAAGACATATAAAGTTCAAAGGAAATCTCCATATTCTTCTAGGGAATATCAATGCCTTGGGCAAAGGTGTTCGATTTGAAAAAGTTGATTTGAACAGGATCTGGCAAAAGGAGCACATTGAGGAGTTAGAGACTCGCATGGGTAAATTTTCTCCAGAAGAAAGGGAGCAGTGGGATATTCTGAATATCATCAGGCATATATTGCTGCATGAATCCGGCCCTTTTTATTTTTTGGACCTTCATACAACATCATCTTCTTCGATACCTTTTATTACCATAAGTGATTCACTAAATAATAGAAAGTTTTCTTCTAATTTTCCTATACCTGTTGTTTTGGGAATAGAAGAGTACCTCGATGGTCCGTTACTGACTTTTATCAATGAATATGGTCATGTCGCCTTAGGATTTGAAGGAGGGTCTCATGATGCAGTATCTTCCATTGTAAATTGCGAAGCCTTCATATGGAAAGCTCTTGTGCATTCAAAATGTTTAGATAAATCGGAATTGACTGATTATGACCAATATAAAAACATATTATCAAACCTTTGTTGTGAGTATCAGTTCTTTGCCATCAAATACCGCTATGAATTAAAAGAACAAGAACAGTTTTCCATGAGATCAGGATTCGAGAATTTTGAACTTATAGAAAGAAATGAGTTTTTAGCAAAAAGTAATGGTGAGGATATCATGGCACCTAGAAGTGGGCGTATTTTCATGCCTTTATATCAGGAATTGGGGGAGGACGGTTTTTTTATCCTTAGCAGAATTTCCAAATTCTGGCTTGGCTTGTCTATCATTGCTCGTAAGATGAAATTTAATAATTTTTTAAGGCTGATTCCAGGGGTTAGGAAGGATCCGGAAAATAGCTATACTTTAATTGTCAACCCCAGGGTAGCCAGATTTATGACACAACCTGTTTTTCACCTATTTGGTTATAGACAGCAGATTTATAAAGATGACAAACTTCATTTTATCAAACGAGACAGAAAAATAACAGAATTTATCTAATTGAGATGCAACATCGATTTCTAGTTCAGGTAATGTTTTAATATACCTAAGGCGTATTTACTAGCGATCTCCTTAGCAAATTTTGGAAAATCAATATGCGCATTGTGATTGGCATTATCTGAAATTGTTCTTATAATAGAAAAAGGGACTTTATATTCAAAGCATACCTGAGCTACTGCCGCTCCTTCCATTTCCACACATTTTACGGTTGGCAGACCCGATAGAATTTTAAGACTTTGCTTGGTAGATGAAATGAATTGGTCTCCAGAAGCGATATCTCCAACGTGAATTTTTGGCGTCCTGATTTGAAAGATTGCTAATTGCTCTTTTGAGAGAAACTCATTTTTATTTTGCAAAAATTGATCACTCGCTTGAGCAAGTTGATTTCTTTTTTCAACATGGGTGCTGAAGGCACTTTTTCCTAAAAGAGGTACTTCAAAGGCACTGACTAGCGGACTACCGTCCATATCATGTTGGTAAAGATCTTTTCCAATGACAATGTCTCCGACAAAAATATCAGGTTGAACGCCTCCTGCAACTCCTGTAAAAATGATTTCATCCACATCAAAATCATTGATCAATTGGGTAGCTGTGGTAGCCGAGGCCACCTTGCCCCAACGTGAGAAGACCAGTATTACTTTTTTACCAAAAAGCCTTCCCTGATAATAAGTTCGCATCCCTTTGATCATTTTATTTTCAACTTGCAGTAGGATCTGTAAGGCTTCGATCTCTTCCGGCATGGCGCTAATAATCCCGATGTACATAATAAAAAAAGAGTAAATAGTGATTAAATGATCTTTCCATCTTTCATTTCGAGTTTCCTGTCGGCCATTTCGGCCAATTCCTGGTTATGCGTGACAATCACAAAGGTCTGATGGAATTGATCTCTTAGTGTAAAGAAGAGTTCATGAAGGTGTTTGGATGAAGCAGTATCAAGGTTTCCACTTGGCTCATCTGCAAAGATGACATCTGGTTTATTGATTAAGGCTCTGGCCACAGCAACTCGTTGTTGTTCACCTCCGGAAAGTTCATTGGGTTTGTGTTCTATTCTATCCGAAAGTCCTAGAAAGTCTAATATTTCAGTAGCTTCTTTTTCTACTTCTTTTTTAGAGCGGTTTGCAATAAACCCAGGAATACATACGTTTTCCAGAGCTGTAAATTCTGGTAATAATTGATGAAACTGAAAAATAAAACCTATATGCTTGTTCCTGAATTTTGAAAGGGCCTTGTCATTTAGTTTTTTTATATCAGTATCGTCAATAGTTAAGGCATCAGAATAAGAGGGTTTGTCTAAGGTGCCCAGAATTTGTAATAAGGTTGTTTTACCTGCGCCACTCGGTCCAATAATCGCAACGATCTCACTCTTTTTGATATGTAAGTCAACCCCTTTTAGGACCTCTAATTCACCGTAGTATTTATGGATGTTCTCAGCTTTAATCATTTGGATAAAATATGCGGGTGAAATTACAATAAATTAGTGAGTTCCCAAAGATGGTATCAACTCATATAAACCTATTCTTTCGAGCTTATTACTAAGAATTGTCTTTTTTAACCCAACGCTTAACATTATTGTAATCAAGGAAATAGATTAGTTTCACTGATAGAAGGTGTCCGCTAGGTTGTTCTAAGAGCTCGGATAAATTTTCGCCAAATGATAAAAAAGACCTGTCATCGTCGCTTTGAATCGAATTCCTGTATAAGGCAACTAGTTCGCTTCCTCTTGTAAATTGCCAAACATATCGTAGATCCAGATTCCAGCTATTAAAATTGAGATCGTTGTTCTCATTATATGGATGAGTTGATAAATAGCCATCTTCACCCAGTTCATAGTATTGCTCCTGATAGGCTACTGTAGACCAATAATGTCTAAACGACATGCTTACGGAAGACTTGTCGTTGAAACTATATTTACTTGAAAAACTATTTTCAATTTGATTGTTTTGCCTGACTCCAAAAATAATGGCTTCATCATCTAAAGTATCAACATATCCTGGTTGGTTGAAACTTTGCTCAAGGGTGAACCCATAGGCAAATTCCAATTTATCATTGACTCTGAATCTTGGACCAAGGCCTAATTCATAGGAATATTCATTGGTTCCATATCTATCTCTATATTGGAGGCTAGTTTCAAAAGCAAGTCTTTTCCTGAAATCCGAAGAGAAATAACCTTCGGAACGAAATTGTCCATTCCGTTTCCAAAAGCGCCCTTCTGTTCTCGGTTCAAAGAAATCAACTCTCTCTCCAATGTTAGTGCCTAGCTCAAAGCCATAAGACAATTGTTTTAAATTTGTAGCAAAAAAATCGATTTCGGTATAGTTACTGGTCGTTACACTGGGCTCATACCTTCTGAAATGACCTCCAAAGAAACTTATTCTTAAAAAGTTAAAATGCTTGGTTGGTTTAAATATTCTATAAGAAACGTTTCCCGTAAAATCATTGAAATTATTGGTGCGCTGAAAACCCAGATCATTCTTGTCATAAGTATCATCTGCAAACCGGTGCCTGAGACTATATCTTATTTGACCTTTGGTTTTTTCGAATTCTAATCTTGACGCAAATCCGCTTTCATTCTCACCGTTTTCACTAATGTTACTCATACTCCCGTCACCACTGAGTCTGTAAGCATTTGATCCGTTCGCCAGACTGAATACCAAAGACGATACATTGGCATCTCTAAAATTACCTTCCCTCAATACATTAGTGTTTACCAATGAAATAAATGAATTCTTATTGAATTCCTGATCGATAACAAATACGTTATAATTGGTTAAGGGTTCCGTTTTAATTTTTGTAGTTTCTCCGGTAAGCGTATCTTTAACAGTTGCATAGGTGTTTTCAGTAACCGCATTGAGCACACCAACGCCCAATCCTTTCTGGGATCTTCCTGTTACCTTTACGGAATTGAGTACCTTTACCTCATCAGGGTTATTAACAATTTCTTCATCGTCATAATCATCCTCAATGTCTTCACTGCCCACCGGAGAATTTCCTATCCTTCTTGAAAAGAAAAGATTCCCTTTTTCAAGTAAGTCAGCTCCTTCTATAAAAAATTGTCTTTGTTCTGAAAAAACCTGTTCAAAAGGACCCAGATTCAAAACAACGTTATCAAAACCCGCTTGGGAAAAATCAGGAACCAATGTTGCAAACAAGGTAAAATTATCTGTAATACCATATTTGACATCCATTCCAAAATTGAGATTGGTATCCGTATTTCCATCATTGCTGTCAAGAACAAATGATGCAAAAGGAGAAAAGCTTAATCGGGTAGGGGGAGATATATCTTTTAGTCCTGTCAAAATTCCTGCATATTGAGATGGTCTTCCTGTTGATTTATCAATGTAATTCCAAACATATTGTTCTCGGGTACTCTCAATTCGTCTATGAATATTTAGCCCCCAGGTCATGTCTTTACCATCAGCAAATCTCAATGCAGCATATGGGATCTTCATTTCAACATACCAGCCTTTTTCATCAAATGACACTTCACTGAACCAAACTTCACTCCAACTAAAATCTTCGCCATTAGCAGGTGACACCTGCGCGTCTAACTGAGTTGCCCCGGCAGAAACAAAAAATTCATATTCATTTTGTCCGTCATTATTAGGACTAATCCCTAAAGCAAAGAAATCTGAAGTTCCCAGGTTATCTCTTTCACTGAGTTGTCTCATGATTTTATTGGGCTCTGAATCATATAAATAAGCTCCTATATAAATAGCTTGATTGTCGTATAAGATCTTAACCTCGGTTTTTTGATTCTCCGGCTCAGGATCGCCATCTCCTGGTCTGAACATGACAAAATCTTTGGCTATGGCAGCCTCGTTCCATGCTGCATCATCTAGTTTTCCATCAATCACTGGTGGCTCTTGAATTCTGGAAGCCTGCAATTCTTTTTTTGTTGCTTGTGCACTTAAGCTCAAAGCTGAGATTAGAAAAAAAAGGAGAAAAAATTGTCTCATTAACAGGAGATATCTTAAGTAAATTTCAATGTACGAAAGTATATAGGTGTTGCATAAAACTGTCTTAAGGAACTGTTAAACTATTCTAATTTTTACAAGATATTTAGCCTGTTTTATATGATGTATGAGTACAAAATAAATAAGGTAGGCATTCCTTGTATCTCAATTAAATACTTACTTTTGTACATCTCATAATATAAAGGACTTATTCATGAACTTACACGAATATCAAGGAAAAGAAATTTTAAATAGTTTCGGCGTAAAAATACAGCGTGGGATGGTTGCAGATAACCATAAAAAGGCAGTAGAAGCCGCTAAGTTATTAGCCACAGAAACAGGCACAGGCTGGTGGATAATTAAAGCTCAGATCCATGCAGGTGGACGAGGAAAAGGTGGCGGTGTCAAATTGGCTAAAAATTTAGCTGAAGTTGAAAGTATTTCAAAAGACATCATTGGCATGATGTTGAAAACACCACAGACCTCAGCGGAAGGTAAGAAGGTTAATCAAGTGTTGATTGCTGAAGACGTTTATTATCCCGGTGACAATGAACCAGAAGAATATTACATGTCTGTTTTGCTGAACAGAGGAACTGGTAAGAATATGATCATGTATTCTACTGAAGGAGGAATGGATATTGAAACTGTGGCGGAAGAAACCCCACACTTAATTTTTACGGAAGAGGTAGATCCTGGAGCAGGTCTTTTAGGTTTCCAGGCAAGAAAAATAGCGTTTAACCTTGGCTTATCAGGGAAGGCATTTAAAGAGATGGTGAGGTTTGTGATGTCTTTATATAAGGCTTATGTAGAATCTGATGCTTCTTTGTTTGAGATCAATCCTGTATTGAAAACCTCAGATGATATGGTACTTGCTGTAGACGCCAAAGTAACCTTAGATGACAATGCTATGTTCAGACATAAGGACTATCAGGGTCTCAGAGATCTTAGAGAAGAAAACCCAATAGAAGTTGAAGCAAATGCCGTGGGCTTGAATTACGTTGATCTTGACGGTAATGTTGGTTGTATGGTTAATGGAGCCGGTTTGGCTATGAGTACCATGGATTTGATCAAACAATCGGGTGGTGAACCTGCCAACTTTCTTGACGTAGGTGGTACAGCTGACGCAGAAAGGGTTGAAACCGGGTTTAGGATCATTTTAAGAGATCCTAAGGTAAAAGCCATATTGGTGAATATATTCGGAGGTATTGTAAGATGCGACAGAGTAGCTCAGGGAATTGTAGATGCTTATAAGAATATGGGAGATGCAATTAAGGTTCCCATTATTGTAAGACTTCAGGGTACTAATGCTGTTGAGGCCAAGAAGTTGATCGATAGTAGCGGATTGGATGTGATTTCTGTGGTAGAATTTAAGGAAGCTGCAAATAAAGTACAGGAAGTTCTGGGATAATTTCAGACTTTTTGATTATATGATAGAAGAGACCTGATTAATTTCAGGTCTTTTTTTTGTTTAATGGCTCAATTTAAGGAACTCAAAAAATGCGGTTTATACAATTTTTTGAATTCTTGCAAGAAAAATTTATCACAACAAGAGATAATTTGACCAATAAATCATCATTTTTAAGTGTTTTTTACTTACCCGTTTTCCCCTAAGGTTGTATGCAAATAAAAAAATATTTCATTAAAAATCACCTGGAGAATCAAAGTCATATCTTAGTATAGTGTCAAAATAAATAAGTTAAAACACTGATATTTATTTAGTTGTGCTAAATAAGGAGTGGCGTGAAGTTTCTAGTTGTTTTCGGGGATATTTGGAATTCCCATTTTTATCTATTGTTTAATACTTGTAATCTGACTTACATTTGAACTATGGTTTTCAAGTGAAATCATATTCTTTAACAAACGATTCGATATAATAACATATGAGATAAAATTACTTTCTTACATCTTGAACAAAACGAAGACCAATTATCAAAAATTGATCTGGTTCAAAATACCACCAGAAATTCTATCTACATTTTATTACATCTTTTTACTGACGATTTTTCTTAATTTGAAATAATACGCAAACATTGAATTGCTAATTATTAACATAAATATTTCAATTATGAAAAAGATAACTTTATTCTTCGCATTAAGCTTTGTAAGTCTGATAGGATTTGCACAAGAATCTAAAAACTCAACAAATCTTGAAACTGAATCTTTAAAACGTCATACGGAATACATTATTGTATTAGACGATACTACTGTAGGAGATAATATTGATATATTATTGAATAACAGTATGATAACTGAGGATATTCAATTGAATTTTAACGATCATGAGTTAGTTCATGACGCTCCGGATGCTTTAGACATAGAAAGTAAATTTGTTGAAGGTGCTTTCACTTATAATGAATATGCATTGATCTATACGGCAGACCCTACTGAAATAAGTGGTTTAAAATCATAATTCAATACTATTCAAGAAAGTTATCTTCCCAATCACAAATATAGAACCATTAATATATAATCATTTAAAAAACATAAACCATGAAAAAATTACTATTTATCATAGCCATTACTTTAACAGGATTTTCAACCTATGCCCAACAAACTACAGAAGCTGCAAAGGCAACTATTACCAAATATGTCACGACATTTCCAAATGGAGATGAAGCGATAACCATTACGGATAAGTCTAGTTCAAGTTCACTTGAATTGTCATCTGCGGATAATTTTTACAAATATGAAATTCTCGAAACAGCTAATCACGAATTGGTCCATGGTCAAAATAATAAAGGAAAGATCTGTGCCATAGACAAGACAAAATTAGAGGAAGGAACCTATACTTTAAAAGTGTATACAGATGATTTCGTGATCACATCGGATATCACCATCTCTAACGATGATGCAACAGACGGAAGTATTCAATAATCATAAACCTATTAATTAAAAACATTAAAGAACAACTATTATGAAAAATTTAATCTTATTATTCGCAATATCCATGCTCAGCCTTTCAAGCTATGCACAAACCAACGCAAACAAACAATCTGAAAGAGTTACCAAATATGTAACAACCTTCCCGAACGGTGAAGAAGCCATTACCATCACTGATCATTCGGCATCCGACAACCTTAAATTGACATCAGCTGACAATTTCTATAAATACGAAATTCTCGAGTCGTCAAATCACGAACTGGTGCATGGATCTAATAACCAGGGGAAGGTATGTAACATAGATAAGAATAACCTTGAGGATGGAACATATACCTTGAAAGTTTATACAGATGATTTTGTGATTACTTCAGATATCACAATTACGAATGGACTACAAGCTGAATCAGATTCTTCTGTGAATTAAGATGATTCTACTGTAAGACTATTATATGAAATATATATTCAATTTGTTTATGATGTTTATAGTGTATAACGGATTCTCACAAAATGGTGAGAATAGCAAAAGAAGTAAAATTACTACTTTCCCTAATGGAGATGAAGCCATAACCATCATTGAAAATTCAGACACAAATGTGATACAATTAACAAGAACTGAGAATTATAATAAATATGAAATGCTTGATTTGTCGAATCATGAAGCAGCTCACCGTTCATCAAAAAAAAGGGGAATTATGAGAACGGAAACAGCAGGTCAGAACGGCTGGAGCTATACGGTTAGAAATCCTAACAAAGAAGCGAAAGATGAAAAAGATGGTGACGGTTCAGGCAGCAGTTGAGCATAAGTTCTATACCACATTAAACAGATCATGAAGCAGCATTACCTGCAAGATGATCTTGATTGAAATCACAAATAAAACCTAGAAAAATGAAAAGATTCAATTCACTCACCACAATTCTCGTATTGGTTTTTGGTTTATTGTTAAGCCCAACGAGCACGGCACAACTATTCAATGATATGGATAATAATCCACATGATATTGTTTATTACAGACCGTCAGACGAGGGAACACCACAAATAAAAGTTATTTATGGACGACCTAAGGCCAAGGATGATAAAGTTTTTGGAACGCAGGTGCCTTATGGAAAGATTTGGAATACAGGTAGTAATGAATCAACTGAAGTTAGGTTTTATTGTGATGTTATGTTTGGGAATAAATTTGTAAAAGCAGGAACCTATTCTCTTTACACAATTCCTAACAAGAGCTATTGGATCGTGATATTGAACGGGAAAACAGATACCTATGGGGCTCATTTTTATGATCCAAAATTTAATATTGCCACCATAGATGTGCCTGCTGTAAAAGGACAGAGCATGGAGAATTTTTCCATAGGATTTTCGTCAAAAAACTATGGTACACAAATGGTACTGGCATGGGCAGATACCAGGGTCAAAATTCCGTTATATACAGAAGAGCGACTCATATCAAAAATATAATTATTGATTAATTTGTCTTGTTTGTATGAAGGCATCGCCATATGCCTTGGTACAAACTAGGAATCAAAAAAAGGGGATTATTTTAAAAATAGGTTTATCTATATATTAGATAAACCTATTTTTATATGAAGGTATCATCATGATACAACTGTCTTTCTTTCCAAACCATTGGTATCTGTTTTTTGCAATAAATTCATAAAGCTTATCTCTGAAACTTACAGGTAGGTAGGCTGCCACCGAAAACATTCTCCAAGGCCATTTTAAATGCGCGCAAATCTTCAAAACTGCCGATGATTTTTCATAGACTTTCCCACCTTCAATCAGAAGGATTGAATCCATTGTATTTTTTTTGCAATTATACTGTAACAAAATATTTTTTGCAGCGTCTGATTGTAAGGAAGCGAATAAGAACTGTTCTTTCGGGTCTCTTTTGAGAATGAATTGAACAGAAGCGTTGCATAAATTGCAGATACCGTCAAATAGTATGATAGATTTTTTATCGTTGATGTGCATATTGCAAAATTAGTAAATTCGCAGTTAGCATATACAGTACAATATTGTCTTGAAATAATTATAAAATACAGTCATCGAATGATTAAAATTCAAAATCTTCATAAATCATACCCAATGGGTGATGAATCACTACACGTTCTTAAAGGATTGGACTTGCACATAAAAGAAGGAGAATTTGTTTCTATTATGGGATCTTCAGGTTCTGGAAAATCAACCCTCTTAAATATTGTAGGTCTTTTAGATGTGCATGACGAAGGTCAATACTATCTAAATGGGCAATTGATTGAAAATCTGGATGAAAAAAAAGCAGCAGTTCTCAGGAATAAATTTTTAGGGTTTGTATTTCAGGCCTTTAACCTGATTACCTATAAAAATGCGCTTGAAAATGTGGCACTGCCATTATACTATAAAGGAGTAGGAAGAAAAGAAAGACAAAAAATTGCCATGGAATACCTGGAAAAAGTAGGTTTGGGAGAATGGGCAAATCACCTTCCCAATGAACTTTCAGGCGGACAAAAGCAAAGGGTGGCTATCGCACGAGCCTTGGTAACTAATCCTAAAGTAGTCTTGGCAGATGAACCTACTGGTGCCCTGGATTCTTCAACTTCTCATTCGGTAATGGAGTTATTAAAGGAAATCAATAAAGAGGGTATGACGGTTTTTGTTATCACCCATGAGGAAGATATCGCCGCTGAGACGGATAGGATAGTTAGATTGGTTGATGGCGTCATCGTTAGTGATGAACTGACCGGTAAAAAAGTAAATGCATAAAGCATGTTTGATTTAGATCGTTGGAGAGAGATATTCCAGACCTTAAGCAAGAATAAATTAAGAACAGCATTGTCTGGTTTTACCATTGCTTTCGCTATCCTTTTATTTACACTTCTTTTTGGTATTGGTAATGGACTCAAACATTTTTTTGAAAGAGAATTTGCCGGTGATGCGACAAATTCAGTTTATGTTTATTCCGGAATTACGACAAAACCCTATAAAGGATTACAAAGTGGTAGAAAGGTTCAATTTAGAAATGACGATACAAAATTTATCAATGAAAAATTTGAAGAAGAAATAGATTTCTTTAGTCCGAATATTCAACGAAATGGTGTTCAAGCGATATATAAGGGGAATCAGAATAAGTATACCGTAAGAGGTGTATATCCTGATTATCAGCCGCTTGAGTCAGCTGTTATGGAAGAAGGAAGGTTTCTTAGTTTTCTTGACCTAAAGAAAAGAGCTAAAGTGGTGGCCATAGGAGGTTTGGTGGAAGAAGATCTTTTTGGAGCAAGAAGTGGCTTAGGGAAGAATATATCACTGGATGGAATTTCGTATCAGGTTGTAGGAGTATTTAGTGATCCAGGAGGTGATAATGACGAAAGGATGATTTACACACCCTTTACAACTGCACAAGGAATGTATCGTGAAAACGATGAATTGGATCGATTTGGACTTACTTATAACCCTAAACTTAGTGTAGATAAGGCACTTGCCTTTTCAAATTTATTAACAAAGGTTTTAAAGGAAAAACACAATGTAGACCCTCGTGATCAGGGAGCGTTGCGAGTTATTAATTATGCAGAAGGAGCAAGAAGTGTACAACAATTTATATTTGTATTAAATTTGATCATTCTTTTTATAGGTATTGGAACATTAGTTGCCGGAGTCATTGGTATTAGTAATATCATGGTTTATATCGTCAAGGAACGTACCAAAGAGCTGGGAATAAGAAAAGCCCTGGGGGCAACTCCTGGTTCTATTATTTCCATGATCATGCAGGAATCTATTTTTGTAACAGCAATAGCTGGATATGCAGGACTGACGATAGGCGTTTTTGTATTGAAAGGGATAGGTGAAAGTTTAGAAAAATATTTCATTGTTGATCCAAGTGTAGAAACCTATGTAGTGGTTGGAGCCACCGTTGTATTGGTGATTGCAGGAACCATTGCTGGTTATATTCCAGCAAAAAGAGCTGCAAGAATTAAGCCTATAGTGGCCTTGAATGACGAATAAAGCAACATAAGATGAAATTTATATTTGATCCCGATACATGGCAAGAGATTTACGGAAGTATCCGTAAGAATAAAATGCGTGCGGCTATTACAATAATAGGGGTGATGTGGGGTATATTTTTACTTATTGTGTTGTTGGGAGCTGCAAAAGGAATGGAAAATAATTTTAATAAATTGTTTGGAAATTTTGCGACTAATAGTGTTTTTGTCTGGGCCCAGTCAACAAGTATGCCATTTAAAGGTTTTCAGGAGGGTAAGAATATCAGGATGAAATTGTCAGATGCAGACCATATCATGAGTGAAATTGAAGGACTTGAATTTGTGGTGCCAAGACATCAAAGACAGTCTCAGGCTGTGAATAAATTTAAAACAGGAACTTTTGGTATTTATGGAGATTATCCGGAATTGGATAAAGTGGAGAAGAAAGAAATGGTGTATGGACGATTTATTAATGGTAGTGATATAGCAGAAAAGAAGAAGGTTTGCGTAATTGAAGAAGAAATATTTAAGCAATTATTTGAGCCGGATGAGAATCCGATTGGTCAGTACATAAAGATCAACGAGGTTAATTACAAGGTTGTAGGCATGTATAAACAAGGTCAACTTAGAATGGGTGGGCCTCAGGGAGCAATTCATATTCCATTTACAACTTTCCAGCAGGTTTATAATACGGGGGATTCAATGGGATGGATGATGATTACAGGAAAACCTGGCTTTGAGATCAAACAAATAGAATCTGATGTCAAACTATTGTTAAAGACCCTACATAAGGTGCATCCTAAAGATAATCGTGCTTTCGGTAGCTTTAATCTTGGGAATGAAATCAAGAAGTTTACAGGTTTTTTAACAGGAATGCAGTTTTTAACCTGGTTTGTCGGAATAGCTACTTTAATTGCGGGCGTATTTGCCATAGGAAATATACTCTTGATCACCGTAAAAGAACGTACAAAGGAGATTGGTATTCGAAGAGCTTTAGGTGCAAAACCCTGGGAGATCAAAAGACATATTATGCTGGAGTCAGTATTCCTGACAAGTTTGGCAGGAGCGCTTGGAATCATTTTTGGAGGACTCGTGTTAATGATAATTGATGCTACGCTTGGAAGTGGAGATGACCCAGCTTTAACAAATCCTACTGTGGATATTCCGGTCATTCTTATTGCTGTATCCACTTTAATAATTCTAGGAACATTGATAGGGTTGATACCGGCGCAGGTAGCTGTTAGTATTAAACCTATCGAGGCATTAAGAGATGAATAATTAACAATCAAACTCAATAGAAAATAAAATAACAATGAAAAAAAAGTTAATTTTTGGAAGTATTATTATAGCCTTAATAGTTGTTCTGATTTGGCTGGGAAAAAAGAATAGTAAGTCTCCTATTCAGTTCGAAACGGAAAAACCTTTCAAGACAAATATTGTGAGAAAGACCGTTGCCACGGGAAAAGTAATTCCATTAGAAGAGGTTGAGATCAAACCTCAGATCAATGGTATTATTGAAAAAATTTATGTTGTAGAAGGTGCAAAACTAAATAAGGGTGATTTGATTGCTAAGGTAAGGGTTATTCCTAATGAACAGGCTTTGGCAAGCGCCAGAGGGCGGATGACCAAGGCTGAATTGGATCAAAGCAATGCAAAAATTGTTTACAATCGAAACAAAAAACTATATGATAACGGAGTTATCTCTCAAGGAGAATTTGAAGGATTTCAATTGAGCTATAATCAATCTAAGCAGGATTTGATCAACGCTAAAAATGATTATCAGATTATTCAGAAAGGATATACCGGTCAGGGAGGATCTGCCAATACCAATATTCGGGCGACAACGTCTGGGATGATACTTGAAATTCCTGTGAAGGAAGGTTATCAGGTAGTCCAAAGTAATAATTTCAATGCAGGAACTACTATTGCTTCTATTGCTGATATGAGTAAAATGATCTTTGAAGGAAAGGTAGATGAGGCTGAGGTTGGAAAATTAGCTGTTGGAATTGAAATAGAGGTTGGTTTAGGAGCTATTGAGAAAAAGAAGTTCCCGGCTAAACTTAATTTTATTGCTCCGAAAGGAACAGAAGAGAATGGGGCAGTTCAATTTAAAATAAAGGCGGATGTAACCTTAGATGAGGAATATTTTGTCAGGGCCGGGTACAGTGCTAATGCTGATATTGTTCTGGAGTCAAAGGACAGTGTATTATCAATTAAAGAGGCTTTATTACAGTTTGATAAAAAGACAGAAATTCCTTACGTAGAAATAAAGACCGGAGATCAAGAATTTGAAAGAAAGGATTTGGAATTGGGTATTTCAGATGGAATCAATGTTGAAATCATTTCTGGAATAACAGAAGAAGATGAGATAAAAATTTGGAATAAGACCAAAAAAGACGATGATGAACCTGATGGAGGAAGGAACTAAACTTCTACTTTGATCATAAACCCTGCTTCAGCAGGGTTTTTTTTTGCTATACGCCATGTTAAAAAAAATGAGATAGGTCTAAAAAAAATGACTTTTATCAATGGTATACTCACTTTTTTTTAAGAAATTTATGGTATTATTAATTATAACATTTTAAGGCCATGGAGACAAAATTAGTTTATTTAAGCGATTTGAAGTTTAATTTAAAGGTTTGGAAGGAAGAATTAAGGTATCACAGAAAAGAGATGGAGAAGTTTGAAAAGAAACTGGAGAGTATCGCAAAGCGAAACCTGGGGATAGAAGCTATGGCTCCGTTGGAAGGCTTTCAAAATAAAATAATACGTGAAAAAGAAGTCATAGGACGAATGTTACAACGAATACGGATGAAGAAAAAAATTATAGCAACGGCTGATATCAGTGAGGAACTTGATGGTAGGTTAAGGAATCAGCAAACGTCTATGAAAGATGATATGAAAACCTATATAAAATTGCACTATGAATTGAAAGAGGATCTAATGGATTATTTTTTAAGATGGTTATAAGTAATAAAAAAGCCCCGCTGTAAAGTGGGGCTTTTTTTATGGTTATTTATTAAATTGTGACGACACTTTTTCCGCCTTTTTAGAGGCAGCATAGTCATAAAATCCTTCTCCTGATTTAATACCGAGTTTACCAGCCATCACCATATTTACAAGTAAAGGGCAAGGCGCATATTTAGGATTTCCAAAACCCTCGAAAAGAACTCTTAGGATTGAAAGACAAACATCAAGACCTATAAAATCCGCTAGCTGAAGCGGTCCCATGGGATGTGCCATACCTAATTTCATTACAGTATCAATTTCATAAACTCCCGCTACACCTTCATAAAGTGAATAAATGGCTTCATTGATCATAGGCATAAGAATTCTGTTGGCAATGAACCCCGGGTAGTCATTGACTTCAACAGGTACTTTTCCGAGCGTCTTCGAAAGTTCCATTATTTTAAGTGTTACTTCATCCGAGGTGGAATAACCCCTGATTACTTCTATCAGTTTCATAATGGGCACTGGATTCATAAAATGCATTCCTATAACCATTTCCGGTCTGGCAGTAACAGCAGCAATTTCTGTAATTGAAATAGAAGAAGTGTTGGTTGCTAAGATCGATCCCGACGGAGCCAGCTTATCAATTTGAGAAAATATTTTTTTCTTTAGAACCAGGTTTTCAGTGGCTGCTTCAACTACAAGATCAGCCATGGCAATGCCATTTTCTATTTTGGTAAAGGTCTGGATACGATCTAAAGTACCCACTTTTGTTTCCTGGTTGATCTTTTCTTTGGCCAACATCCGGTCAAGGTTGTTTGAAATACTCGATACAGCTTTTTGCAAAGCATTTTCAGAAATATCCACCAAACTCACTTGAAAGCCATTTTGGGCAAACACATGAGCGATTCCGTTACCCATGGTTCCGGCGCCAATTACTGTAATATTTTTCATTTTTAAGATTTTTTAGGGGGCATAGTGCCGAACACGCTGTCCCAGAAAGTATTGGAAACCCCAAATGCTTTATCTGGATGTTTATAGTGATGCAAGCTGCGGTGACGCCAAAGATATTTAAATCTTTGTGCATTTGAATTCTCATTCATCCAGTGAAATACAAATCGATCTAAGATATATTCAGCATAGGTCCAAAAGAAAGACGTAAATATAAAAAGACCTATAAAAGTAAAAACGGAGATTTCCTTGAGATAAATAGCGTTGTAAATTAACAATAAAACAACAAGTCCATAAACAATAATATTTTGTTTTAGAGAGGTCTTGGTCAGGCTTTCAAGAAAGGGGTTCTTAAAAATAGTTGCAGCTCCACGATTGTGTTGAGTAGTAACTTTTGCTTTCATATTTAAAAATTATCTATAATTTGTTGCGCTACCTTCAAGGCACGTGTGCCTTGCTGAAGCGAAACAATAGGTGTTGTATTATTCATTATGGCATCAGCAAACGATTCCAGCTCATCCAGGATAGCATTGTTTTGGAGAATCTTGGGATTCTCAAAATATATTTGCTTTTTATTGCCTTCTGCATTTTGCAGTATCATGGCAAAATCATCCGGATTTTCCGGAGCATCTTTCATTTTGACCACTTCACTTTTTTTCTCTAGAAAATCAACCGAGATATAGGCATCCTTTTGAAAGAATCTCGATTTTCTCATATTCTTCATTGAAATTCTACTCGCTGTTAGATTAGCCACACAGCCATTTTCAAACTCTATTCTTGCATTTGCTATATCAGGAGTTTCACTGATGACGGATACACCACTGGCATGAATTTCCTTCACTTCAGAATTCACGACACTTAAAATAATGTCAATATCATGAATCATCAAATCAAGCACTACGGGCACATCTGTTCCTCTGGGATTGAATTCTGCTAATCGATGACATTCTATAAACATCGGATTTTCAATCATATCCTTAACAGCGGTAAACGCGGGATTAAAGCGTTCAACATGGCCAACTTGTCCTCGAACTTGGTGCTTTGCTGCAAGGTCTCTCAGGATTTCGGCTTCCTCGAAGGTCTTCGTGATCGGTTTTTCTATAAATATATGTTTTCCTTTTTCAATAGCTTTTTGAGCACAGTCAAAATGGCTTAGAGTAGGTGTCACAATATCAATAACATCAACAGATTCAATCAATTCATCGATACTTTCAATAAATCTATAGCCGAACTCCGAAGCTACTTGACGTGCATGTGCTTCAATCGGGTCGTAGAATCCGACCAACTCATATTTTGAAGATTGTTGTAAAAGTTTTAAATGAATTTTCCCAAGATGACCAGCACCTAAAACGCCTGCTTTTAGCATAAAAATGTTTTTATCAAAAATACAAAAACACGTGCTAATTAAAAAAGGGCTTTAGCAAGAAAAACTAAAAAAATCATTTTAATTTACAAAGAGGCTTCTAGAACTACTACTGCCAGTTTGGAACCATCCGGACTGATTACCAATCTGCTGATTCCTTCGATAGGGAATTCTGACTCAATACTAATGGGTGTCCACTTTTCATCTTCTCCTGGGTGATATTTATAGATGGTGCCATCATTTCCCATTAGCATACTTCCTTTAGCCGTCCATGTAAGGTCCTGCGATCCTGTTAGCGCATCGGTTATGTATTTTGTTTCACTGGTTTGGGGGTCGATTGAATAAATTTCAGGAACTTCATGAGACATACTTATAAAACTAACCAAACTGCTGCCTAAGCCCACCGAATAAGGGATTTCATGAAGTGATCTTCCAATATTACTTTGAATAGGGTATCGGATCTTAAATTTAAAATTGTTCACCTGTAGAGTCTCAATATCACCAATCACAAAACTGAGGATTGATTTTTCATTCAACCATATATAATAGCCAACTTTCAGGTCGGGAATCAATAATTCAGGCAATTTCTTTTTATACGCATATTTATACAAAAATTGAGAACCATCCTCGTTCAGTCTGACACAGGTAAAGTATTTCTTCTTACCTGGCACAGCTAAAGGAGAAAACTCACTTTCTGCAGTGTCAGTAATCCAGATCCTGTATTTTTCTTCAATAAAATATTTTGAAATATCGGATTGGCCATCCCTAAAAGAAGCAAACAATAATGCTGAACCATCTTCTGTGAAGCTGGGTTGATTATCATAACCTTCATTTTTTGAAATGTTAATGGGATTATTGATGGTGATTTGACCATCTTGTTCATTGAGGTCAAATAAATATATTTCTGTCGCTTCCTGTGCTGTGATCACTGCACACAGTAATGACATCAAAATCGAGGGGATTATTCTGATATGCATATAAAAATGTATTAAGCTATTTCAATATCAAATATAGAGCTTATCTAAGCGAAAAAGTTAAAAAACCAAAGAAGATTTTTTCCAGGTGCCAAAAGACACCTGGAAAATTATTTAAAAACAATACTTATTTTCCTCAATAAGAATCGCTGCAATCTCTTTTCTTAAAGCAATCACATTAGGTAAGTTGGTGTATTTTGTGAATCTCTTAAGACCCATGAGCATCATTCTCTGTTCATCTCCTTCAGAAAAATAGGCTATTGCCTCTTTCCCTTTTTCATTAATGATTCCAACGGCATGGCTCAAATTGAGTTTTGCCATGGCAATTTGCCCTTTAGCTGCTTCCACAGACGTAAGATCTGCAACTTTTTCGGCTTTGATCAAGGCGCTTTCTGCCATATAGATTTCAATCAGCACTTCGGCCGCAGCTAAAATAAGTTGTTGGTGTTCTTCCAATTCAATTCCAAAAGTCTCAACTGATTTCCCGGCGATCATTAAAAAGGCTTTTTTCAATTTAGAGATCATTTCCTTTTCTTCTGAAAATAATTCCGAATAATCAGGGATGTCAAACGAAGGGATTTCCATAAGGCTCTTACCAACTTGCATTGCCGGAGTCATTAGGTCAATATCTCCCTTAAAGGCCTTTTTTAGTAACATACCAACTGTCAAGAGTCTGTTGATCTCGTTCGTACCCTCATATATCCTGGTAATTCTCGCATCTCTCCAAGCTGCCTCCATAGGGGTGTCTTTTGAAAAACCCATTCCACCAAATATCTGAATACCTTCGTCAGTAACAAATTGAGAGGTTTCTGATCCATATACTTTTAAAATCGCAGCCTCAATAGCATATTCACTAAAGGCTTCAAGTTCAGATTCCTGATGAGATTTACCTGTGGCAAGCAAAGCATCTATATAATTCTGGATATCCTTAGCAGCTCTATATGAACCTGCATCTATCGTAAAGGTTCTGGTGCCCATTTCAGCTAGTTTTGCCTGAATGGCACCGAAACTAGAAATTGGTTTTTTGAATTGAATTCTTTCGTTGGCGTATTTGATGGATTCTGTCAAAATTCTTCTACTGGCATCCAGGCAAGCTGCAGCAAGTTTGATACGGCCCACATTTAGAGAGTTAAGAGCGATCTTAAAACCTTTACCTCTTTCTGATAGCATGTTTTCTGCTGGAATCTTGGTATCATTGAAAAAAACTTGACGGGTAGAGGAGGAGGTGATTCCCAACTTCTTTTCTTCTTCCCCAAAAGTTACACCATTTGGATTTTCTTTATCATATTCAAGTAAAAAACCAGTGATATTTTTATCATCTTCAATACGAGCAAAAACTATAAAAATTTCAGCAAAACCAGCATTTGAGATCCACATTTTCTGACCGTTGATAAGGTAGCTTTTTCCATCTTCAGTTAAAGTAGCCGTAGTTTTACCAGAATTAGCGTCACTTCCTGCACCGGGCTCTGTTAAGCAATAGGCCCCAAATTTCTCACCTGCTGTTAAAATTGGAAGGTATTTTTGCTTTTGTTCTTCTGTACCATATAGAAAGATAGGCATTGTTCCAATACCTGTATGGGCACCAAATGCAGTTCCCAGTGAGCCCGAGGCCGAAGAAATATAATCTGTCACCAACATAGTAGAAACAAATCCCATACCAATCCCTCCGTAAGCTTCAGGAATAGATACACCCAGAAAGCCCATTTCACCGGCCTTTCTCATTAATTCTTCAGTAAGGGCATAATCCTTTTGCTCAAAACGTTCTTTGATTGGCCAAACCTCACGATCAATAAACTCGATGACCGCATCTTTCATCATTTGCTGCTCTTCAGTAAATTGTTCTGTGATAAAGACATCTTCCTTATTTACTTCTCTGATGAGAAACTCACCTCCTTTAATAGCTTTCATATTCTATATTTTTATCAATTGAGTTCAAAATTTATTTTAATAATTCATAAACGCCCGCAGCACCCTGACCCGTTCCAACACACATGGTGACCACCCCGTATTTTTGTTTCCTTCTTCTCATTTCGTTGAATAGTTGTACTGATAATTTTGCTCCCGTACATCCAAGGGGATGGCCTAGGGAAATGGCTCCTCCATTGACATTTACAATATCCTGATTAAGGCCTAATTCACGAATAACCGCCAAAGATTGAGAGGCAAAGGCTTCATTTAGTTCAAATAGGTCTATATCATTTAGTTGAAGACCAGCTTGTTTCAGAGCCTTTGGTACTGCTGCTACTGGGCCAATACCCATGATTCTGGGCTCAACACCAACAGCTGCAAAACTCACCATTCTTGCGATGGGTTCCAAGTTGAGTTCTTTAACCATTTCTTCACTCATTACCAAAACAAAAGCTGCACCATCACTCATCTGTGATGAATTTCCAGCCGTAACACTTCCTTTATTAGCAAAGACAGGTCTCAGTTTGGCGAGGGCCTCAACAGATGTTCCTCTTCTGGGTCCTTCATCAGTTTTTGCCGTATAATTTCTTACCGATCGTTTACCGTTTTTATCTAAAAAGATCTGTTCAATATTGATAGGAGCAATGTCATCATCAAATATGTTGTGGTCAATCGCATGTAATGCTTTCATGTGAGAATTATATGAAAACAAGTCCTGATCTTCACGACTCACCTTATATTGCTCAGCCACAGCCTCCGCTGTAAGCCCCATACCCCAATAATAATCTTCGTGCCCTTCTTTAGCAGATTTGTAATTCGGCACCGGTCTGTAGCCACCCATTGGGATATAGCTCATACTTTCCACACCTCCTGCCACAATACAATCTGCCATACCAGCTTGTATTTTTGCTGTTGCCATACTGATCGTTTCAAGTCCAGAAGCACAGTAACGATTAACAGTTACTCCTGCAACATCGTTTACTTTGGTTCCCATAAGGGATATCAATCTTCCTACGTTAAGACCTTGTTCGGCTTCAGGCATTGCATTTCCGACAATTACATCGTCAATTCTTTTTACATCCAATTCGGGTACCTGCTTTAACAAGTGTTCTATGGTTTCAGAGGCAAGTTCATCAGGTCTTTTAAACCTGAAGGTACCTCTGGGTGCTTTTCCTACTGCTGTTCGGTATCCTTTTATGATATATGCTGTTCTCATGTTCTAATTTCTTAATGGTTTACCTGTTTTTAAAGTATGTTCTATTCTTTCCAGGGTTTTGCGTTCGGTTAATAGAGAAAGTATCGCTTCTCTTTCTAGGTCAAGAAGGTATTGTTCTGTAACCAAAGTGGGTTCAGAAAGGTCACCACCCGCCATTATATAAGCTAGTTTATTGGCAATTTTTTTATCGTGTTCAGAAGCGTATCGACCTTTCTCCAGACTATCAGTTCCAACAAGAAACATTCCCAATGCTTGTTGCCCTAAGACCTTAACTAGCTGAGGTGCGGGTTTGGTATAACCATCTTCAAGCATTTGAAGTGCATACCTTTTGGCTGTTGCGATTTGTCGGTCAGCATTTACCACTACGATGTCCTTACCTTTTTGAAAATATCCTAAGTCAAATGCTTCTTCAGCAGAAGTTGCTACTTTGGCCATGGCGATGTTGATAAAGGTGTCTCTAAGTCTATTCAGTTTGACATCATCTTTCTTCCAAAGTTCAGAAACACGTTTGGTCATTTCTTTCGTACCAGCACCCGCAGGTATAATACCAACGCCGAATTCAACAAGCCCGGTATAAGTTTCAGCAGCAGCAACAACCATATCGGCATGAAGACCCATTTCGCATGCTCCTCCAAATGTCATCCCTCTTGGAGTGATCAAAGTGGGGACCGAGCTATATTTTAGTCTCATTACGGTATTTTGAAACATCCTGGTCGCCATAGACAATTCGTCATACTCTTGTTCAATTGCCAGCATAAAGGCCATAGCCAAGTTGGCGCCTACCGAAAAATTGGCTGCTTGATTACCGAGAATAACGGCTTCGTATTCCTGCTCTGCAAGATCGATTCCTTTGTTGATTGCTTGAAGCACTCCACTACCAATGGTATTCATTTTAGACTGAAATTCAACATTTAAGATACCATCACCTAAATGTTGAATTGAAGCTTCTTTGTTGCTCCAAATAGTTTTTGATTCTCTGATATTGTCCAAGATGATAAAGGCATCCTGGCCAGGAATTTTGATTTGCTCCTGCTTGTCAAGATCAAAGTAATATTTAGATCCATTCTCAATACTGTAAAAGGAATTACTCCCTTTTGACAACATATCAATGACCCATGCATTAGGGGTATGACCCTCTTTGGACATCATTTCAATACCTTTTTCCACACCTATAGCATCCCAGATTTGGAACGGACCATGTTCCCATCCAAAGCCCGCTTTCATCGCATCGTCAATTCTGTATAATTCATCTGAAATTTCTGGAATCCTGTTAGAGGCATAGGCAAAGATTGCCGAAAGCGTTTTTCTGTAAAAATCTCCGGCTTTATCTGTCCCTTTTACAAGAATTTTAAACCTGTCAATAACCTTTTCAACTGTTTTGGTATGTGCCAGACTTGGGAAGGAGACCTTATTGGCTTTACGGTATTCCATACTGTTGAGATCCAGTACAAGTATTTCCTTTTTCCCGTTAGCGAGAGTTTTTTTATAAAAACCTTGTTGTGTCTTGCTTCCCAGCCATTTATTTTCCATCATCGTATTGACAAAATCAGGGATGGCGAAGCTACTGTGCATTTCGTCATTGGGTGCATTTTGAGCCACACCATTAGCGGTGTGTACCAAGGTGTCAAGACCTACAACGTCAATTGTTCTAAAGGTAGCTGACTTGGGTCGTCCAACGAGCGGCCCGGTCAGTTTGTCAACTTCTTCTACAGTAAGATCCATCTCTTTCACGATATGAAAGAGACTCATAATACCGAATATACCTATTCGGTTTCCTATAAAAGCAGGAGTGTCTTTGGCAAGTACTGCGGTTTTCCCCAAATACTTTTCTCCGTACATCATGAGAAAATCCTTAACTTCTGTCAAGCAGGAGGGACCTGGCACCACTTCAAAGAGTTTTAAATATCTTGGAGGATTAAAGAAATGAGTAACAGCAAAATGCTTTTGAAAATCTTCGCTTCTGCCCTCGTTCATAAATTTGATCGGAATTCCCGAAGTATTGGATGTAATCAGGCTCCCCTTTTTTCTGAATTTTTCAATCTTCTCAAAAACCTGTTTTTTAATATCCAATCTTTCCACTACTACCTCAATGACCCAGTCGACATCTTTGATTCCTTCAAGATCGTCTTCCATATTCCCTGTACTTATTCGGGAAGCAAAGGATTGGTCATAAATTGGCGATGGTTTTGATTTCAAAGAGGCCTTAAGACTGTCATTGACAAGTCTGTTTCTTACTCGTTTATCTTCAAGAGTAAGATTTTGAGCTTCTTCGGCTTTACTGAGTTCTCTGGGAATGATATCCAGTAACAATACCTCAACACCGATATTCGCGAAATGACAAGCGATACCGGAACCCATTATTCCGGAGCCAATCACAGCTACTTTATTAATATGTCTGTTTTTCATTAGATGATAATTTGTGCTTAGTTCTTTAGTCCTTAAATATTGATTTTTGATAAATGAGTTCGTTGATCAGATCAGTAACCTCAAAAAAGTGATCAATTTTTACAGGATCGACCTGATCTCTTACTGTTTGATTGAATTTATAAACAGAAGCCTTTGATATATCTCTTTTTTCTATACCTAGCTGAGTAAGTTTAATGAACACACCTCTTCCGTCTTCAGGGTTTTTTTCTCTAAAAATCAAGCCTCTTTCTTCCATACTTTTCAAAATTCTAGAGAGACTTGTTGCTTCCATTCCCATCGAGGGTCCTAAAGCGGTTGAAGGCGTACCGTTTTCTGCGTCAATATATAATAAAGACATGGCCATGGCCATGGTACTATCATGCTTGGCTGCTTGTTCATTATAGATCTTGGCAACAGCCTGCCAAGTAGCTCTTAAGGCATGATCTATGGTTTTTTCTTTTTGCATATGTCAAATATAGGAAAAAATACTATGCATGCATAGTATTTAAAAAAAAAGTTACTTTTTAAAATAAATATTTGTAAATTGAAGACCCAACCTTTGATCAACCAAACAAATACAGTTTTTATGGAAATACGCGAACTAATAGGAAAAATTACCCTTCAGGAAAATGTGAGTCCTATTGAAAGGAACAAAATAAATGGCACATTCGTAATTCATATTCCTAATCCTTTAGCATCCTACTACAGTCGTTTTACTGAGGTGAATAGGCCAAATTCGATTGTTTTTGCCACTAAAAATTCAGTTTCATTTGAAAAAATACTAAGAGCGACCAAAATCATCAATGAAAAAGAAGGTCTTGTTTTAAATGGGGCCAAATGCGAGGTAAATATTGGGCGTAATAAGTACAGTGGCATCCGGGTAACAGGAATTGACAGGTATACCAATATTGATATGGTTCAAAAAGCCTATCAAGAAGGTGGTTTTGAATTTCATAAAAATGTGAGACTCGGTAAAGGAACAGATGCTATGATCAGGGTCAATAAATTCTTTAGTTTAATTGATGTGGAAGATAAGATATACCGATCACCAAATAATAAGGATAGGTTTTATTTTGAAATTCCCAGATATGTGAATTGGAATGATTTTAGAGAGATGACCTTTGATGTTAAAAATAATATTTCTGTTAGTAATTATGACATTGCCAAAGGAATAATTTATGAAAAAGACGGTATCACTGACATTCTCCGTGTTATCAAACCCAATATAACCGTTGAAATGGTTCAACAAATCAGGGATAAATACCTGGATAGACTCAGCTAGGTAATTTATCAATTTTTTCGACGTTCATTTTACTATATTTGATTTTTTAAAATTCTTCTATGGATCAAATTTTAGTGGCTGAAAATATTGTTAAGAATTTTGGTTCTTTTAAAGCCTTGAATCAAGTTTCATTGCAGGTTCCAAAGGGAAGTATATTTGGCTTGTTAGGTCCTAATGGGGCAGGAAAGACCACCTTGATCAGGATCATTAATCAAATTACCATGCCAGACGAAGGACAGGTATATTTTGACGGTAAACCTCTTGCTCCAAATGATGTACATTTTATAGGTTATTTACCTGAAGAAAGAGGTTTGTATAAGCGAATGAAAATCGGAGAGCAGGCGCTTTATCTGGCACAATTGAAGGGTTTGTCTAAACAGGATGCGAAAAGGAAATTGAAATTCTGGTTTGAAAAGTTTGAAATTACACCGTGGTGGAATAAGAAAGTCGAAGAACTTTCAAAAGGAATGGCTCAAAAACTTCAATTTATTATCACGGTCTTGCACGAACCTAAATTATTAATCTTTGATGAACCCTTTAGCGGATTCGATCCGATCAATGCAAATTTGATCAAAGATGAGATCATCAATTTAAAAAATAGAGGGGCTTCTATCATATTTTCGACGCACAGAATGGAATCAGTTGAAGAATTATGTGAATATATTGCGCTGATTCATAAGTCAAATAAAGTACTTGATGGGAAATTGGTCGATATTAAAAGAGAGTTCAAAACCAACACTTTTGAAGTAGGGTTGTCGACTGCTGATAAATCTACCTTAAAAATGGAACTTAAAGAAAGATTCGAGGTGAGCCCTGCCAGTTTTAAATCACTGGATGACGATCTTAAACTGAATATCAGGCTTGCTAAAGGAAGTACTTCCTCTGATCTTATTAGGTATTTGAACAGCAAATCATCTATTACGCATTATAAGGAGGTGATTCCAACTGCCAATGATATTTTTATTCAAACTGTTAATAGAAATTCTTAGGTAATTAATAGATTCAAATGAACAAATTAAAACTAATCATACAGAGAGAATTTCTGGCGAAGGTGAGAAATCGAACTTTTATAGTTATGACTTTTTTGAGTCCTATATTGATGATCGGAATGATCGCTCTGGTTGCCTTATTGACAAAAAGTAGTATCGAAAAGAAAAGTACAGTAGCTTTTGTTGATGATTCAGGTCTTTTTCATGGAGATGATTTTAGTAAAGATAAATCGGTAACATTTGAAGATCTTACTGAAATTGGTCTTGAAAAAGCCAAGATCATTGTTAGAGAATCTTCACAAGAAGGATTATTATATATTCCTTCAAAAGTAGGTATTGATGAGGTCGCAGCAAATATTCAGTTCTTCTCCGAAGAATCACCAAGTATGATTACCATCTCAACTTTAGAAGGGATTCTTGACAAGAAACTGGAGAATGAGAAAATGAAACAGTTGGGCATCGATCTAGTGAAACTGGAAAAATCAAAAGTAGACATCGATATTAGAATGTCTAATTTTAGTGGAATAAAATCTTCTAAACTGATCAATGGTATCAAAATAGGGATTGGAATGGGTGCTGGCTATCTGATCATGATGTTTATATTGATTTATGGAGCTATGGTCATGAGAAGTGTTATTGAGGAAAAGACTAGCCGTATTATAGAAGTGATCATTTCATCAGTAAAACCATTTCAATTGATGCTAGGAAAAATATTTGGTACCGCCTTGGCTGGTTTGACACAATTTGTGGTCTGGGGGCTTTTAATGCTATTGATATTTGTTGGGAGTTCTTACTTCTTCGGAGTAGAATTGCATAATAATGGCGTTGGAATGCAGCAAATGGGAGCAGAGCAAATGAATCAACTGGCTCAAAATGAAACGCAGCTTGTGTTTGATGAATTGATGAGTTTACCCTTGATCAGTACATTTGTCTATTTTATACTTTATTTTTTGTTGGGTTATTTGTTGTATAGCTCTCTGTATGCAGCTATTGGGGCTGCAGTTGACAATGAAACTGATACCCAGCAATTTATGCTTCCTATTATGTTACCATTGATGCTGGGAGTTTATATTGGATTTGCCACAGTAATAAATGATCCTCATGGCACCGTTGCAACTGTATTCTCACTGATTCCTTTTACTTCACCTATTGTCATGCTAATGCGAATTCCTTTTGGAGTTCCGTGGTGGCAGATCCTTATCTCACTTACTTTGCTATTGTTAAGTTTTTTAGGAGTCGTGTGGATAGCAGCAAAAGTATATAGAGTAGGAATTCTTATGTACGGAAAAAAGATAAGTTATAAAGAATTAATGAAGTGGGTTCGCTATTAATCTCACCTTAAAATAAGAAAAAAAAATGCCTAAAATATTAATAATAGAAGATGAAGATGCCATTAGAAGGGTGCTGATCAAGATCATTAAAAATGAGAATAGCAGCTTTGAGGTTGAAGATGCTGCTGATGGTTTAGAAGGATTTGAGATGATTCAAACTACTGATTATGATCTTGTTCTTTGCGATATAAAAATGCCTAAGATGGACGGAGTTGAAGTGCTTGAAAAGGCCCTCGCTGTTAAACCTGAAATACCATTTATCATGATTTCGGGCCATGGTGAGTTGGAAACTGCTGTGCAAACCATGAGACTGGGAGCCTTTGATTATATCTCAAAACCGCCAGATCTAAATCGCTTGCTGAACGCTATTAGAAACGCACTTGACAAAAAGCAACTTGTTGTTGAAAATATAAGGCTGAAGAAAAAGGTTGATAAGAATTATGAAATGATCGGCGAAAGCCTGGAAACAGAAAAAATAAAGGCGATCATTGAAAAAGTAGCTCCAACTGAGGCACGTGTCTTGATCACGGGTGAAAATGGGACAGGAAAGGAATTGGTAGCGCATTGGTTGCATCAGAAAAGTGAGCGCTCCAAATTCCCTATGATTGAAGTGAATTGTGCAGCAATCCCTTCAGAGCTTATCGAAAGCGAGCTATTTGGTCATGTCAAGGGTTCCTTTACCGGAGCAAACAAGGACAGGGCCGGGAAATTTGAAGCCGCTAATGGCGGAACCATATTTTTAGATGAAATTGGAGATATGAGTCTTTCTGCTCAGGCTAAAGTGTTGAGAGCACTGCAGGAAAATAAGATCAGTCGGGTAGGGAGTGATAAAGACATAAAAGTGGATGTGCGCGTTATAGCTGCCACCAATAAAAAGTTGAATAGGGAAATTGCAAAAGGTAGATTCAGGGAGGATCTATACCATCGTTTAGCAGTTATATTGATCAATGTTCCAGCCCTTAACGAACGTAAAGATGATATTCCATTGTTGGTTGATTATTTTTCCCAACTTATTGCTGACCAACAGGGAACTGCAAAAAAGCAGTTTAGTGATGGGGCGCTAGAATTACTTAAAGCATACAATTGGACGGGTAATATAAGAGAATTGCGGAATGTAGTTGAAAGATTAATGATTCTTGGTGAAGACATCATCACAGAGAAAGATGTTAAACTATTTGCAAATAAATAAAACTACTTTTAACTTATAAACTACTTATTCTGTTGGGTTTTTCTTTTTCTATACTCGGATAAAAGTCGTTTATTGAAATTCATTTCTGCCTGATATAATATCAAAAGTTTTGTAGAGGAAAGAATTTTAGAGAGTTCCTTGTACATTTTTTCTCTTGTAACCGAGGCTTCCTTTTCAGCTGCTAGCATTTTAAAAACTATGTTAGTTGCTTCTTCAGCACTTATGTTTTCAGGACCTCCTAATTCTTTGATTCGGTGTCTTTCTTTTCTGCCTTTTTCAACTTTTAAGCTGAATAGTTTTTTATCGTATTTATTATAAACGGGCCAGAATTTTTCAGCCTCCTTAGGACTTAGATCAAGTTCTTCTGTGATATAGGCAGTTTTGTAGGCCTTTATGCGTTCTTTTCCTCCTTGCTGAGCATTCGCCTGAATGCAAAATAAAAAGACCAATATACTAATGATCATTGCTTTGTTCATGCTATCTGTTTTCTAAAATTAAATTCTCAATATCGACACTATTCAAATACTCATCAATGTCATCTTCTGCATACAATGTAAGCTCAAGTTCAACATCATTAAAGGCTTCTGCGATTTCGTATGTATTTAGATCTACAAGATCAGATTCGATCCATTTTACAAATTCTTCATCCTGAAAAACCAGTTGACTCTGAATGTTATCTTTGGTAATCATATAGTTAAGACCAAAAAATAATAAAATTGAGGCTGCAATTGAAAGTGATAAAATTCTAATAGATTCATTTTTTATCGGAATTACTTTGGTTTTTTTAAGACCTGAAATTTTTGATTCAATTGTATCAAAATACGCATCAGGCACACTAAAACCAGGATTTTTTCCAATTTGATCCAAAGTGAAGGAATCATTTTGTGCTAGGTCATTTTTATCATTTTCCTTAAATTTTTCTTGATTGGAATCAATTTCACCTGTGGCATGATCAATACGATCTTCCAGACTGTCAAAATACGTCTTTGGCACCGTAAATCCAGGCCCTGTTCCTTTTAACCTGTTCAATATGTTCTCTTTCTTTCTATCCATGATCTTCTTCTTCTTATTGATTGACAAGAATTGCTTCAATTTTTTTTCTGGCATGATGATAGGAAGCTTTTAATGCCCCTACTGATGTATCAAGTATATCAGATATTTCATCATATTTTAATTCGTCAAAATACCTCATGTTAAAAACAAGTTGCTGTTTCTGAGGTAAAGTGACGATGGCCTTTTGCAATTTCAATTGTATTTCATCACCATCAAAATAAACATCCTCTTCCAGATTTTCAACCCGTTGCTCTTGTAAGGTCTGCATATCAACTTGCAATTGCTTTGCTTTCTTATTTAAAAAATTGATAGATTCATTGGTAGCGATACGGTACATCCATGAATAGAGTTTACTATCGCCTTTAAAGCCATCAATATGCCTAAAAACCTTTATAAAGGTATTTTGCAATACGTCATCTGTGTCTTCGTGATTCAACACCATTTTCCTTATATGCCAGTAAAGTCGCTCCTTATGGGTTGTAACAAGGGTGCGATAAGAAGCATCCCTTGTGCGGGGATCCTTTAGCTGACCTATAAGAATTTCTTCATCAAGCACTTTTGTTTATGTATTAAGACTGTTAAACGGGTAAAAGGTTTAAAGTTCCTTAAAAAAAAGAAGGCTACCAAAATAAAACTTAAAATCTCATGGCAACTTTGAGGTTAAGAACCCTGCCGCTTAAATAGTTAGGAATAGCCACATAACGGTTGGAAGACACATCTTTGACCCAAGTATTTGTGATCGAATTTTGATTGTCAAACATGTTGAATAACTCCAGGCCTGCAGACAATTGCTTGAATTTTTTCTGCCAATTGGCTTTTGGAGGATTGTTAAGATCTACAAAAACATAAGAAATTCCTATGTCTGATCTAAAATAGGCCTTTAATCGATTCTGGTATTGATATGGATCAGCGTAAGATGGTGAACCACCTGGTACACCGGTATTATAAACCAGATTCAAATACATTTTTAAGCTTGGAACTGATGGAACATAGTCCTGGAACAGTAAGGCAAATTTAAATCGTTGGTCAGTAGGGCGTGAAATATAGCCCCTGTCATCAATATTCTCTTCTGTTTGCAAGTACCCAATGCTAAACCAGGATTCAGTACCGGGAACGAATTCTCCGTTAAGCCTGAGATCAACTCCAGCTGCATAGGCAACGGCATTGTTTCTCGCTCTGTACCTAATTTTTACATTATCTATGGTAAATGGATTCACCTCAGTAAGGTGCTTGTAGTAGACCTCGCTCACCAGCTTAAAGGGTCTGTTCCACAGCTTAAAGCTATAGTCATGACCTAAGACAATATGTATCGATTTTTGAGCTTTTACCTCTGGGTGAACCGTCCCTAGGGAATCACGTAATTCTCGGTAAAAGGGAGGTTGGTAATATAGCCCTCCGGATACCCTAAAAAGCATATCATTATCCCAATTAGGCTTTATTGAAAATTGACCCCTAGGACTAACCACAGTATGACTATCAGATACAAGACCATCTCCTTCTATTTGCCAGTGCTGGGCTCTTACTCCAAGGTTGTACCAAACGGTATGTTCGTTAATAAAGGATTTTTTGCTCCATTGTGCGAAACCCGAAACCCGTTGTATAGTGACATCATTTTCTGCATTGATATTAATAAAAGGCACTATCGGACCGGTGAAAGGCTCATAGGGTTCATCATTTCTTGGTAAAAGGTATGGAGGCCTTAAAGAAAACCCAGAAGAATCAACAACCTGCCATTCATTGATTTTGTCTTTTATATTTTCATGTTGATACTTGGCTCCAAATTCAAAAAGATTAGAGTTGACTCTCCAATTCGCAGAAAGTTTTATACTATTGATTTGGGCCTTTAAGTTGTTTCTTGCATGGTCAAGTTGTGAACCTATGGATTGAACAAAATTAGAATCACCAAAATTATCCGATCCAAAGTCGGCATTTACTTCACCAAGTCCGTAAAATGAAAGAATATCGTAATATTCTTGTTCCTGGGTATTGTATGAAGATGCAGTTAAAGAAACTGAGAAATTATCTGAAAACTTATAATTTCCTTTAAGCGCACCAAAAAGGGTTTCATATCGATCTTCCTCTTTACCTTCATAATTGACCACTAAGGATAAGGGATTTGTTAAGGTGCCAAAATTTGTTTGTCTGGATCTTGGTGTAAAATCAAAATTATTGAGAGAATAACTTCCTAAAAAATCTAAAGAGAATTTTTCACTGAAATCATAGGAAAGATACATCTGAACATCCGTATAATTCGGATTGAAATTCGCATCTAAATCATTGCTGTTTAGAAACAAACTGTTATTCCTGTATCTGGCACCTACAAGCGCCTTGAATTTTTCATTTTTAGATAAGCCTTCAACAGAAACGGAAGCACCAAGAAAGCTGGCCTCCACACTTGCACCAAATCGGGATGGTTTACGATAGGTAATGTCGAGAACTGAAGAAAGTTTGTCACCGTATTTGGCTTGAAATCCCCCTGCAGAAAAATCTACATTCTGAGTCAATTCGGGATTAACAAAACTCAAGCCTTCCTGACGACCTGACCTTACCAGAAAGGATCGGTAGATTTCAATTCCGTTGACATAAACAAGATTTTCTTCAAAACTACCTCCTCTAACGTTGTATTGCGTACTTAATTCATTGTTAAAGTTCACTCCGGGAAGCATTTTTAAAACGCTTTCTATGCCTTGATTCGCACTAGGTAATAGTTGTGCAGTACGACTGTCTATACCCACTAAGCCCTGGATATTGGCTTTTTGATCAATGATAATGACTTCATCAATAGATTCAGTCTTAAAATATAATCGTGGTGAAAAGTAAAGTGTTTTTCCTTTTTGAACCCTAAAAGTTTTGGTAAAGCTATTGTATGACACATGACCATAGCGCACGGTTATACTTTTTCCTGCCGGAATAAGAATTTCATATGAACCATCCTTATTTGTCACGGCACCAAGGTTACCTATACTTACAGTTGCATTTTCAATGGGTCTATTGATACTATCTAAAACCTTACCCTTGATGGTTGCAGTTTGTCCTGATAATAATTGCACTGAAAGGCTAAAAAGTAAAATGATGAGAAACTTTGCTTTCAAGGGGCTTTCAAGGTTTAATTCTTTTTATTAAATGTGGTTGTAAATGTAGTGGAATTATTTACATTATCCGTCACAACAACTTTTAAATTATGTAAAGTTCCTTCCAGTGTTTTATCACTGAAATCATAAGTTAATATCCCATTTTTTGGATTGAACGCCATACGAATCCATTCACCATCTAGCTCAGCTCTATACGATTTAACTCCAGATCCCTTGTCGTGAATTCTTATTTTCATCGTACTAAATTTTGTAAGCCACTGTTCATTTTTAAAGCCAATAGCTTTTATTGTAGGTCTCAGATTATCAGATAATAAAGTATATTCACCTAAACTTTTACTCAAAGTGTATAGGGTGTTATCTTTTCTTTTCGTATTCACATAATTTAACTTCCCGTACCTATTCTTCTTGGCAATATGTAAAGTTTTTAACTCCTCGGTACTCAATTTAGAAACATCAAATGAGAGTCTGAAATTTTTATGAACGGGAACACTGCTATTATGTAATTTAATGATTCCATTCTTATGGCTATAATCGAAATAGAAATCTTCATAAAATATATTTTTTGGAAAATATGCAGTAATCAGTGAATCCTTGATTGTATTGTCTTGATTGGCCTTAAAAAAATGAGGTGTTTTATCAACTTTCTTTGGAATAATTATGGAATCTTTTTTTCCCTTAATTGGGATGACTAGTTTTGTTTTGTTTCCTTCATAGTCTTTTGCAATTATAGAAACAGTATATTCCATGCTGTCTTTGACGTTGATATAACCATTTTTCACTAGTTTTTTATAAAGACTTAAATTATTTATTTCATGCTCTACAAAGCATTTTTGCACTCTTTGTTTTAGTTTGATAAGCCTTTCAAAATCTATATAGGAATTGATCAATCTTGATTCACTAAAAGAGAATTTGTTTGCAGTAAATTGAAATACTTTTTGACCATTGACCAGCATTTCAAGTGAATACAACCCGTTTCGATTTATAGCACCATCCAGTCGATCATAGGCATTGATTCCGAAACCGATTTCACCATGAGCATAGATTGTATTGGCCAGGAAATCTCCATCATATTGTCGGTTAAAAACCAGTTGTACGTTTTCGGAGGATTGATTGACTTGGGAATCGTCATTTTTTGAATAGGCAAAAGCATTTTGGATCGTAGGATTTTTATGATCAGGAATTTTGATACCAAAAGACAGGGGATTGAGCGTATTTGATTTAACATCTCTAATCTCATAATGGAGGTGGGGGCCTCCGGAACTTCCCGAATTGCCACTTAGCGCGATCAAATCACCCTTATTGACTTTTAGCTCAGAGGGTTTGGGATAGAGTCTGATCGTAAAACTTTCTTTTTCATATTGCTTTTTACGAATATAGGCATCTATCTCTGGCGAAAATTTTTGAAGATGTCCGTAAACTGTGGTGTATCCATTTGGATGGGTGATATAGAGAGCATTCCCATAACCCCATAGAGAAACATTAATCCTTGATACATAGCCGTCAGCAGCAGATAATACCTTATGACCCTCAACCTTTTGTGTCTTAATGTCGATACCAGCATGGAAATGATTGCTTCTCAATTCTCCAAAAGTTCCAGACAAAACCAAAGGAATTTCAAGCGGATTGATAAAGTAATCCTTTGGATAGCTATCCTGTGGGAAAACAAATTGGGCCAATCCCAGAAAAAAAAAGGTGAATATTTTGTTGCGCATAATTGCGCTAAAATAATAATAAGAGGTGAAATAAAAAACGTTTATTTTAAGTGATTATGATTCAATTATTTGTTAAATGTTTTTATGGATTTATGTCAAAATAGTTGTTTTATAAAATTAGGTAGCTTAAATTTGTTGCAATTGTTTGATTCTTTGAGTTGATGAATAGATTATTTGAAATAGTGAACAATCTGGAGGCCAAGCTTTCGAAGATATTGAGTCAATACGCTATTTTGCAGCAGGAAAATTTAAAATTAATGCAGCAAAAAAATAATCTTGAACAACAGTTGAGTAAGCAGCAGGATGTTATCGGTTCATTGGAAAAAAAATATGAATCGTTGCGGCTTGCAAACACTATAGTAGGCAGCAAAGAAGATAAACATGCGGCAAAGCTTAAAATAAATACTTTGATTCGAGAAATCGATAAATGTATCGTTCAATTAAGTGACTAGAATATAAAATGATTGATAATCTGAAGATTAAAGTTACCATAGCAGATAGAGTGTATCCACTTACCATTAGAGATGAGAGTGAGGAAGAAGGTATAAGGCGCGCAGTGAAGAGCATAAATGAAATGGTAAAGCAATTTGAACAGAATTATGAGGTGAGAGATAAGCAGGATGTTTTAGCCATGTGTGCCTTGCAAGTTGCATCTCAAAAAGCAGTTAAATCTGTTCATGAAAATCAGGATTCGAAAAAAATAGAAAGCAAGTTAGAAGAGTTAAACCAATTGTTGGATACTCACCTTGTTTAAGTTCTTTTAAAGAAAACAATTACTGCCTACATTAGTTATTTGTTTATTAAACTCAACACTATCAATTTAAAAAGGATGAGTTTTTAAAGTGAAAGCGTGCCTAACTAAGCGACTTGTTCGTTTTAAAATTGGATACTTGACCTTTAAGTTAGTCCTAAACTTGTTAAATGGAGTTTACAAAACTGTAACCGATGTAGGCTTTTTTTTATATATAGATTATGATAGCAACAACAATAAGTATAGCAATTGTAGCCCTGGTTTTGGGATTTTTTATTGCCAAAGTTTTAGAAAAAAAGAAGGGATCTTCCACACTTAAAAACGTTAGAGAACAAGCTGCAACAATATTAAAGGAGGCAAAGATTGACGCAGAAGGAATAAAAAAAGATAAAATACTACAAGCTAAAGAGAAGTTTATTGAACTGAAATCGGAACATGAAAAAGTGATCATTTCAAGGGATAAAAAATTAAATGAAGCCGAAAAGAGAGTCAGGGATAAAGAGTCTAAGGTCTCTCAGGAGCTTGATAAAACTAAAAAAGTCAATAATAGTTTAGAAGAAAGAAATAAGCAACTTGGCAATAGGCTCGATCACATTGAAAAGAAGAAAACGGAAGTTGACAAGTTCCATAAGCGTCAAGTGGAGCAACTTGAAACGCTTTCAGGACTTTCGGCCGGAGATGCTAAAAAGGAATTGGTAGAGACCCTTAAAGAGGAAGCTAAAAGTGATGCAATGGCCTTTATGCAAAGCACACTTGAAGAGGCAAAAATGGGAGCTCAACAAGAAGCTAAAAAAATTATCCTGAATACAATTCAACGTATTGGTGTGGAACAAACCATTGACAATTGTGTATCTGTTTTTAATTTAGAAAATGATGATGTCAAAGGAAGGATTATCGGAAGAGAGGGAAGAAATATCCGCGCCATAGAATCTACAACTGGCGTTGAAATAATCGTTGATGATACTCCAGAAGCAATCATACTTTCATGCTTTGATCCTGTTAGAAGAGAAGTTGCACGTTTATCTTTACATAAACTGGTTACTGACGGGAGAATCCACCCGGCTAGAATAGAAGAGATAGTAGCTAAAACAACAAAGGAAATTAACGAAGAGATTATTGAAGTTGGTAAACGGACTGTTATTGACTTAGGGATTCACGGATTGCATCCAGAGTTAATTAAAACAGTAGGTAGGATGAAGTACCGATCATCTTATGGTCAGAATTTGCTTCAACATTCAAGAGAGGTTGCTAATTTATGTGCTGTTATGGCATCTGAATTAGGGTTAAATCCAAAAATTGCGAAAAGAGCTGGATTACTTCACGATATAGGTAAGGTGCCAGATACTGACACAGAATTACCACATGCTATATTAGGAATGCAATGGGCTGAAAAATACAATGAGAAGGCAGACGTTTGTAATGCCATAGGTTCGCACCATGATGAAGTGGAAATGAAATCACTATATGCACCTATAGTTCAGGTTTGTGATGCTATTTCAGGCGCCCGACCAGGAGCAAGAAGACAGGTTGTTGATTCCTATATTCAAAGGTTGAAGGAACTTGAAGAGGTTGCCTTTGGTTTTAATGGTGTTCAAAAGGCTTATGCGATACAAGCAGGTAGGGAATTACGTGTAATTGTTGAAAGTGAAAAAGTTGACGATACCAAGGCTGCTGAATTATCTTTCAATATTATGCAGAAGATCCAAAATGACATGACTTATCCGGGACAGGTAAAAGTGACTGTTATTCGTGAAACGAGGGTAGTCAATATAGCCAAATAGTTGGGAGAGAGATACTAATGAATTTATCTCGGGTTTTTCAAGAATAAAAAAGGTATCCTAGTTATAAAAAAATTAATGATTCTCATCCTTTAGAATAGGAACTTTGTCTTCAATCATGTCGACTGGAACAGTGATGGTTTTCGGAGCCTTGAATCTATAACCAAAATAAACACTGAATTGGTTTGTTGATGGGGTGATACGAGTTTTACCTGAACTGAATTTTTCATTTGTAACACGATTTTTGGCTTCTGCTCCAAAGAATATTTTGTTACCATTATAACCACCACCAAAGCCATAATTTAAAGCCACGAATAGATCGTTGGA
>RCND010000177.1_pt1 | contig 71745 bp, 59 predicted proteins | sample 2041351 | NCBI WGS metagenome assembly RCND01 (sample SAMN09708230, study PRJNA481090) | Marine sediment metagenome, whole genome shotgun sequencing project. | biome: marine sediment; feature: ocean; material: sediment; isolation source: Sewage treatment plant 12B marine sediment (STP12B) ... | reverse complement strand
AAGACAAAGCGACTTTTAGGAAACTTTCCACAAGCCTATTCCCACTTAGCACTAATAGAATGTGCGGTGCTCTTTTCTAATAAAGAAAGCGAAGAGCAAGTTTTAGAGACAATAAGTTAGGTTTAGATCTAAAACTGATGGTATCTTGTATGTCATTCTAAGCGCAGTCTAAGACTTGGAGGCTATTAGTTTCAAAGGCATTTACACTACGCTGAATATAACACATTTCTAATTTTAAAAGTAGTTTCATTATATCCTATCAGCTAGTTTACAAATTTTATCTAATAGGTTTTTAAAATGGGTTTCGGTGGTAAACGGATTCATGACCGTAACCCTTAAGTAGTGTACGCCTCTTAATTTAGTTTGTACAATATAAAATTCACCATCTTCCAACAAGGCTTGCCGGATGGCTTCGTTTTGTTTGTTTTGGGCTTCGCTAGATACATTTTTATCTGCGTATTTAAAGCATACGATGTTGGACATAGGTTTCACCGCCAGCTCAAATTGTGTATGTTGTTCTATAATGTCCGAAAATTGCGCACCCATATCAAAAAGATGAGTCACGTAGGCATCAAATACTTCTTCGCCATAAAGTTTTAACATTGTAAACCAATGAATACTCATCATGGTTTTGGTACATTCAAAAGTTTTTTTACCAGAGTTGCACCAGTCTTCTAGTTCAGATTCTGTTAATAGGTAATCTGCCTTTTGACTAAAGGTTACATTCGTATGAGCGCTTTTCTTATATAACAATGCGGTGGTAAGGGCTGGCATCATCATCATTTTATGTCCGTCAATAACAACAGAGTCCGCTTGATCAATACCATTTAAAAGAGGTTTGTATTTGGGAGAAAAAATAGCGGCACCGCCGTGGGCCCCATCTACATGAAACCAAAGTTTTTTGCTTTTTGCAAAATCAGCGATTTCCTCTAAGTCATCAAACATTCCTGTAGCCGTACTTGGGGCGCTCCCTATAATTGCAAAGATATGGATACCTGAATCTTGAGCTTGTTTGTATTTTTCTTCTAAAAGTGACGTGTCCATCCTGAAATCTTTCGTAGCTGGAATTTTTATAATACCCTGCTCGCCAAGTCCCATTATCTTGGCCGCTCTGTCCACACAGTAATGTGCTTCTTCACTTACCAGGATGCCTAGTTGTTGTTTTGACCCTTGGTTCCAAATGTCAGTTTCAAGAGTCACTTTCCTTGCAGTAAGTAGTGCGGTTAGATTTGCTAAGGTACCCCCAGAGGTAAGGAAGCCACCAGAATTGATATCAAAACCTATTTTTTTACAGAGCACATCGGTTACTACGCGTTCTATAGCAGAGGGGGACATTCCCATTTCATAGACCGCCATTCCATTGTTCAACAAAGAACTTATCATACCTGTTAATGCGGCTATAGGAGCGGTTGGCGTAACTTGGTGTCCAATATAATGTGGATGGTGTATGTAGGTAGTCCGTTTGGTAATTTCCGAGAACAACTGGCCTTTATCTCCTTTTTCAAGGAAGCTTTCCCAAAAAGTCAATTCTTTCTCAGGTTCGTTCCAATGAATTGCATTATTAGATTTTTGGTGTAATTTATCTTCAAGATGGTCTGCGAGTTGGTTTATAAGTTCATGACCTTTCTTTCTGAAAATTTCGGTATCGTAAACGGTATGCAATAGGGATTTATCCATTTGCTAAAATTAGGTGCTTCTTGGAATATGAACAAATAAAAACCGCCCCTTTTGGGAGCGGTTTTTCTTCTGTATAAAAACAAAAGTACCTTGAGTTAGTCAAATGTATATCCGTTATCCGCAGCTACTTTGTCCGCAATTTGCGTACGTAATGCAATAACATTAGGGTTATTCGTGTATTTCGTAAAACGTTTTAAGCCCATAAGCATCATACGTTGCTCATCGCCCTCAGCAAAAGAAACGATTGCCTCTTTTCCTTTTTGGATTACGACTTCTGTTGCTCGATATAAATAAAGCTTGGACATCGCAATTTGTGTATCCTGTGCTTCTTCACCAAATCGTTTTGCATTCTTTTCAGTTCTTAAAATTGCTGATTCAGCTAAGTAAGCCTGAATCAAAATATCGGATGCAGCCATCATCAACTGTTGGTGCTCTTCCAATTTAGCTCCAAATTTTTGTACCGCACTACCTGCAACCATTAAGAATACTTTTTTCAACCTTTTAATCAAGTCTTTTTCCTCTGCAAAAAGTTCTGAGAAATCTGGTGCATCAAAAGAAGGTATCCCCATTAATTCCTCGCCTACAGCCGTTGCAGGGCCTAAAAGGTCTATATGGCCTTTCATTGCTTTTTTAACTAACATTCCAACCGCCAACATCCGGTTAATTTCATTTGTACCTTCGTATATTCTTGCTATTCTTGCATCTCTCCAAGCAGATTCCATTGGCGTATCGGCACTAAAGCCCATACCACCAAAGATTTGAACGCCTTCATCTGTAGTTTGCTGCACATGTTCAGAAACAGCAACTTTTAAGATGGAACATTCAATAGCGTATTCTTCAACTCCTTTCAATTCTGCTTCTTGGTGGGTGTTACCATCTGCTATACGCATGGCAATACGATCTTCTATATTTTTAGCTGCACGATATGAGGCCGACTCATCCACATAAACATTGGTTGTCATATCGGCAATCTTTGCCTTAATGGCACCAAAATTCATGATTGGAGTTTTAAACTGAATGCGCTCGTTAGCATATTTAGTTGCTTCATCAACAATTCGACGTTGCGCATCCAAACAAGCAGCGGCCAATTTAATACGACCTACATTTAGCGCATTCATGGCAATTTTAAAACCACTTCCACGTTCGGAAAGCATATTTTCTACTGGTACCTTTGTTTCACTAAAAAATACCTGACGCGTAGAGGAGGAGTGTATTCCTAATTTTTTTTCCTCATCACCTAACGAGATGCCATTACTCGGGTCGTTTTCTACAATAAATCCGGTAATATTCTTGTCGTCTTCAATTCTTGCAAAAACAATAAATAAACTACAAAAACCAGCGTTGGAAATCCACATTTTTTGACCACTGATGTTATAGTGTTTCCCATCATCTGACAACACTGCTTTAGTTTTGCCCGAATTTGCATCGGATCCTGCTCCAGGCTCGGTTAAGCAATAGGCTCCAAACCATTCGCCGGATGCCAATTTAGGTACGTATTTTTGTTTTTGTTCTTCTGTACCATATAGGGTAATTGGCATGGTGCCAATACCGGTATGTGCGCCAAAAGCAGTACTAAACGATCCTGTAGCTCCAGAGATATAATCACATACCAACATGGTAGATACGAAGCCCATACCCATACCGCCATAAGATTCTGGAACTGCAACACTTAGTAAACCTAGTTCACCTGCTTTACGCATGGTTTCTTCGGTATACGCATAATCTTTTTGTTCAAAACGTTCCCAATGTGCCCATAGTTCTCTATCCACGAATTCCTTCGTGCTCTCACGCATCATCTTTTGTTCTTCACTTAAATCTTCTAAGGTAAAAACGTCCTCACATTTGGTTTCCTTAACAAGGAACTGTCCGCCGCGTAGTATTTCTTTGTTTATTGTCTCTGTACTCATATTATATTGGTATTAAGTAAAACGTATTAAGTACAAAGCAATTGTTTGGATAGCTTGGTACTTAAGCTTTAGTGTTTAATTTAAAAATTCAAATATTCCAGCAGCACCCTGTCCTGTTCCAACACACATGGTTACCATTCCGTATTGGCCCTGCATATCTCTTTTACGCATCTCATCAAAAAGTTGAACCGATAATTTTGCACCAGTACATCCTAACGGGTGACCAAGGGCTATGGCTCCACCGTTAACATTCACGATATCTTGGTTTAGACCTAGTTCGCGAACAACTGCTAATGACTGAGAGGCAAAAGCTTCATTCAATTCAATCAAATTGATGTCATCTTGTTTTAAGCCAGCTTGTTTAAGTACTTTAGGTATTGCCGCAATTGGTCCAATCCCCATAATTCTTGGAGGAACACCAGCAGCAGCATAATTAACTAATCTAGCAATAGGCTCAAGATTAAGCTCTTTTACCATGTCTTCACTCATAATCAAAACAAAAGCAGCACCATCACTCATTTGAGATGAGTTACCAGCAGTTACGCTTCCGCCTGCAGCAAAAACAGGTCTTAGTTTGTTAAGTATCTGAGTAGAAGTTCCTTTTCTAGGGCCTTCATCTTTACTAACTGTATATTTTTTGGTAGCCTTTTTTCCATCAGCACCAATATAGGTTTGCTCCACTTCAATAGGCACTATTTGATCTTGAAAACGGTCTTCGGCCTGAGCACGTAAGGCTTTCATGTGAGAGTTATAGGCAAATTCATCTTGGTCTTCACGAGAGACCTTGTATTCATTAGCAACTGCCTCCGCCGTGTTTCCCATTCCCCAATAATAATCTTCATGGCCAGCTTTAACTAAATCATAGTTTAATTCTGTTTTATAGCCTGTCATTGGCACAGAGCTCATACTTTCTGCTCCACCAGCTATAATACAGTCGGCCATTCCAGATTGAATTTTAGCGGTAGCCATACCAATAGTTTCAATACCTGAAGAGCAAAAACGATTTACCGTTACTCCGGGAACATCTACAATATCTAATCCCATTAAGGAGATTAGACGTGCCATATTCAAACCTTGTGAACCTTCTGGCATTGCATTACCTACAATAACGTCATCAATTCGTTTTTTATCGAAATCAGGCAGTTCTTTCATCATATATTCGATGGTTTCTGCTGCTAATTCATCTGTACGTTTAAAACGGAAGACACCTTTGGGAGCTTTCCCTACTGCCGTTCTGTATGCTTTAACTATATATGCTGTTTTCATGTTTAATTATGCTTTTGGCTATCAGCTTGTGGCTTTTAGCATTTGTTCTAGATTTATTAATAGGCTAATAGCTCCTTTAATTTCTTAATGGTTTTCCAGTTTTCAACATATGCTGAATTCTTTCCAACGTTTTTCTTTCTGTACAAAGTGAAAGAAATGCTTCTCTTTCAATATCCAACAGGTATTGCTCAGAAACTAGCGTTGGTTCAGACAAATCACCACCTGCCATTACATAAGCTAATTTGTTAGCAATCTTCTTATCGTGCTCGCTAATGTAATGACTAGCTTCCATGGAGTCGGTTCCTACTAAGAACATTCCTAAGGCTTGCTTTCCAAGTACTTTCACATCATTTCTTGTAGCTGGTTGCGTGTAACCTGATTCCGCCATCAATTTTGCATGTGCCTTAGCGGTTGCTATTTGGCGGTCTTTATTAACTACAACAATATCTTTTCCTTTCTGTAAAATACCCATATCAAAAGCCTCATAGGCCGATGTAGATACTTTAGCCATACCAATCGTTAGGAAATACTCTTGTAAAATATTTAATTCTACATCGCCTTTTCTAAATGTATCCGAAGCTCTAAGTGCTAGTTCTTTAGAACCACCACCACCAGGGATTACACCTACTCCAAATTCTACAAGTCCCATATAGGTTTCTGCCGCAGCAACTACCTTGTCCGCATGAAGCGATATTTCACAACCCCCACCTAATGCCATTCCGTGCGGTGCAGCAATTGTTGGTATGGATGAATAGCGCATCCGCATCATGGTATCTTGGAACATTTTTATCGCCATGTTCAGTTCATCGTATTCTTGCTCAACGGCCATCATGAATATCATACCAATATTGGCACCTACAGAGAAGTTAGCGGCTTGGTTACCAACAACCAATCCTTGGAAATCTTTTTCGGCTAAATCAATCGCTTTATTCAAACCTGCTAAAACATCACCACCAATGGTGTTCATTTTAGATTGAAATTCTACGTTTATAATGCCATCACCTATATCTTCAACAACAACACCTGCGTTTTTAAATACTTCGTTAGATTTTCTTATGTTATCCAAAATAATAAACGCATCCTGACCAGGTATTTTCACCATTTCTTTGGATGGAATATCATAGAAATAGGTAGCACCATCCTTAATCGTGTAGAATGCTGTTACTCCTGCCGTTTTCATTTCTGAGACCCATTTGGCAGCTTCTTGATTTTCTGATCCTATGAATTCCAAGCCTTTATCAAGACCTATGGCATCCCATATTTGAAAAGGCCCGTGTTCCCAACCAAAACCGGCTTTCATGGCATCATCAATCTTATATAATTCGTCTGTTATTTCAGGAATTCGGTGAGATACATAGGCGAACAGTTGTCCGAAACTCTTTCTGTAAAATTCACCAGCCTTATCTTTTCCACTTGCTAAAACCGAGAATCTGTCGACTACATTGTCAATGGTCTTGGTCAATTCTAGCGTGGAAAACTTGGCACTTTTCTTGGATCGGTAGTCCATAGTATCCAAATCCAAAGTCAGAATTTCGGTTTTACCGTTAGCGTCTTTCGATTTTTTATAAAATCCTTGACCTGTTTTACTACCCAACCATTTGTTTTCCATCATTGTGGAAATAAAATCGGGGAGTGCGAATAATCCGTGACGCTCATCGACTTTGCAGTTATCCGAAATACCAGTTGCTACATGCACGAGTGTATCCAAACCAACGACGTCAACCGTTCTAAAGGTGGCCGATTTAGGTCTGCCGATTACCGGTCCGGTTAGTTTATCCACTTCTTCCACAGTCATTCCCATTTCTTTTACGGCATGGAAAAGACTTTGTATACTGAAAATACCGATACGATTACCTATAAAAGCAGGTGTGTCCTTGGCAATTACTGATGTTTTTCCTAAAAACTGTTCTCCGTATCCATTCAAGAAATCCAAAACTTCAGGAGATGTTTTTGGTCCAGGGATTATTTCAAATAGTTTTAAATATCTAGCCGGGTTAAAAAAGTGTGTCCCACAGAAGTGCTTCTGGAAATCATCACTTCTTCCTTCGCTCATGAACTTAATTGGAATACCAGAGGTGTTGGAGGTAATTAAGGTCCCTGGCGTACGGTATTTTTCAAGGTTTTCGAAAACCATTTTTTTGATATCCAAACGCTCAACGACAACCTCAATAATCCAGTCTACCTCGCTAACCTTTGCAATATCATCTTCCAAATTCCCTGTAGTAATTCTACTGGCAAACTTTTGGTGGTAAATAGGAGAAGGTTTTGATTTTAAGGCAGCGATTAAGGAGTCATTAACCATTCGGTTTCTGACTACCTTGTCCTCTAAAGTAAGTCCTTTAGCCTTTTCCTTATCGTTTAATTCTCTGGGTACGATGTCCAATAATAAAACTTCTACCCCTATGTTGGCAAAGTGACAAGCGATACCGCTTCCCATGATTCCAGAGCCAATTACTGCTACTTTTTTAATATGCTTGTTCATGTACTTTACCCTAATATTAATGATTAGTTGTATCCTTTATATAAATCTTTTTATCTGCAATGAGCTTGTTTATGGTTTCGGCGACTTCAAAAAAATGATTTAGTTTTTCTTCGTCCACTTGTTGCTTTACTACCTCGTTAAACCGCATGACTACATCTTTAGAATCTTTTCTTTTTTCCAGTCCAAAATCAGTCAAATGAATGAGTACACCACGCCCGTCGGCAGGATTAGGTTTGCGCTCTATCAGCCCTTTCTCCTCCATACTTTTTAATATTCTGGAGAGACTTGTGGCCTCCATTCCCATTTTTGGCCCTAAGGCTGTAGAAGGTGTACCTGTCTTAGGATCAATACTTAACATTGTAAACCCTATAGCCATGGTGGTTTCAAAGTTTTTAGCCTCTTCATTATACATTCTGGCCACTGCTTGCCAAGTTGCACGAAGTGCGTAATCGATGGTGGTTTCCTTCATAGGATTATAAGTTCGCCATCAAATATAGCAAAAATTTATTATGCATGCATAATAAATTAGTTGAAATGTAAGTGAAAACGTGTAGGGTGAGTGTGTTAGGAATTGGTGCTTTTTCTTTTTTTAAGTTCTTTTTGAATACTAGATACAAGCAGAAGTGGAATAAACAAGATTGGAAGTAATAGACTGGTTGCTAAAGCTTGCATCCATGTGTTTTCATTTTGTTCGGAAATCCGAAAGAGTGATAGTGCAATTATGACCACCATTAAAGCCAAAATTACAATTGCCACAGCCATACATATCGTATTCCATTTTTTGAGATGTACAACTGATTTGGTTTGTAAATACTTCATTTTAAAATGGTTGCATATGTTTTTTAACTAAACAACATCACATAGTATATTACCAATGTCTCAGCAAGGCACATGACTTTTCTAGTTACTATGATCCAATTATATTGAGTACTGCAGTCAAGAATTAATATCCTTTACCATGCCCATAAATATCATTGTATAAGGCTATATATTTTTCTTTTACAATTTTGCGACGCAATTTCATGGTAGGCGTAAGGTGACCGTCATCAATGGTCCACACATCCGGTGTTAGTTTAAACTGCTTTACTTTTTCCCATTTGGCAAAATCTTCATTGGCTGCATCTACTTCTTCCTGAAAACAGGCCAATACTTTTGCATTAAGTACGATATCTGAATTTTCACTTATGGTAATGTTATGACCTTCTGCCCACTCATATAAAAACTCAAAATTCGGTTGTATCAAAGCTGCTGGCATTTTCTCACCTTCGCCTATTATCATAATCTGTTCTATGAATCTAGATTGCTTAAAGCGATTTTCTAATAGTTGAGGAGCCACATATTTGCCACCCGATGTTTTGAACATCTCTTTTTTACGATCCGTAATCTTTAAGAATCCGTCAGAGTCTACGATTCCTATGTCGCCTGTATGAAAATAACCGTCTTTTAATACTTCCGCCGTTTTTACGGGGTCTTTGTAATAGCCAAGCATTACATTGGGGCCTTTGCAGAGAATTTCTCCATCACTGGCAATTTTTACGTCTACATCATTTATTACCCTGCCAACGCATCCAATGCGCCATCCGCCACCATCAACTTGATTTACGGAGATAACCGGAGAGGTTTCAGTTAATCCATATCCTTCCATAACTGGGATATCGGCAGCACCAAAAATACGTCCCAATCTAGGCTGCAGGGCTGCACTACCGCAAACCATGGTGTCCAAATTTCCACCTAGTCCTTCTTTCCACTTGCTAAAAATTAATTTACGCGCCAGACCCAACTTCTTTTCATACCACCATCCGTTCTGCCCGTAGGGTTCAAATTTTAGACCAAGTTCCACTGCCCAGAAAAAGATGCTTTTTTTGATGCCGGTTAGGGCATATCCTTTTGCAATGATGGAGTCGTATACCTTTTCCAATAGTCTTGGTACGACAGTCATTACATTGGGCTTCACTTCTTTTAAATTATCGGTTATTTTATCCAATCCCTCCGCAAAATAAATATTGATGCCGCAATATTGGTATAGATAAAGAATCATGCGTTCAAAGATATGGCAAACAGGGAGGAAGCTTAATGCGCTTGCTCCGGGTTCAAAAGGGACACGTTCTTTACTTGCGATTACGTTTGACACAATATTATCGTGAGAAAGCATTACGCCCTTTGGTCGTCCGGTTGTTCCTGAGGTATAAATTAAGGTAGCTAAATCTTCAGGTTTCACAGCTGCTTTTCTAGCTTCTACTTCGTTTTGATTACTTTCATCTGCTCCTTTGGCCAACACGGTGGTCCAGCTCTTGCATTTGTTTAACTCATCAAAAGAGAACACTTCTTTTATATTTTTCAGTTTTGGACTTATCGATAGTACTTTCTCTAGCACCTCTGAACAGGAAACAAAGCAATAAGTAGCTTCGGAATGGTTCAAAACATATTCATAATCATCCTCTGATATGGTTGGATATATAGGTACGTTTTGCGCACCTGTTTGTAAAATACCTATATCACAAATGTTCCATTCCGTTCTGTTGGTCATGGAGATAATGGCAATTTTATCGTTTGGTTTAACCCCTAAGCGTAAAAGTCCACGACTTAGTGCATTCGCTTTGTCTAAATATTCCCGCGTAGAAGTGGCTATCCATTCACCATCTTTCTTGCTCACCAGAGCTTTGTCCAAGTTGTATTTCTCCAACTGATAATACGGAAAATCGAAAAGGCGGGTAACTTTTTGCATATTGAGTTTGTTTTAGGTCCTTGCAAAATAAGGAAAGAACAGCAATATTTAAAACGAGATTCATAATTAAATGTGTAATATTTTCTAAAAATCCTAATGCTAGGCATAAATCTCGTTAATGGATGTTTATAGTAATAAGTTAATAATTACGATTAATTTAATTTTAAAAGGCTATTGTCATTGATGTGAATAGCTATGTTGTACAGCTAAGAAGGGATAGTATCTTTTAATTTTTCTGTAATTTTATATTTAAAGTTTAAAATCTATACAAATGAAAAAAGTTATGTTTCTGTGTTTGGGGCTAATAGCCTTAATTTCCTGTGGTGAGCAGAAATCTAAGAATGAAAAAGCATTTAAAATTCCAGTATATGCCTGGACAGGTGGTCCCGGGGATGCCAGTGACAAAGAATTGTCTGAACAGTTTGCAGATTATAAAGAAAAGGGCATAGACGGTCTTTTATATAATGGAGGACACGACCCAGAGACGTACAAAAGAGTAGGGGCTTTGGTCAAAAAGGTAGGTATGGAGTTTCATGCTTGGATTCCCACCATGGTGCAAGGAAAGAACCCGAAAATTTCTGAGGACCTATACGCCCATAACCGTAACGGAGAATCGGCGTTGGAAAAACCTGCCTACGTTCCGTATTATACTTTTCTGTGTCCCAGTAAGGAAGGAACCTACGATTTTCTGTCTAATTTATACGGTTCGGTTGCTGCGGTTCCGGAAATAGACGGCATACATTTGGATTATATTCGATTTCCTGATGTGATTTTGGCCGAAGGCTTATGGGATAAGTATGGACTTGTTATGGACAAGGAATACCCAGAATACGATTACTGCTATTGTGAAAGGTGTACAGGCGATTTTATGGAAAAGACCGGTATTGATATAAAAACGGCCGAGGATGCATCACAGGTTAAGGAGTGGAAGCAGTTTCGTTATGACCTAATTACCAATCTAGTAGGACGCTTGGCTAAAGTGGTACACGAAAAGGATAAAACCATCAATGCCGCTGTATTTCCTGGGCCAACCATCGCGAAAGCTAAAGTGCGACAAGAATGGAATAAATGGGATTTAGATGCCGTTTATCCTATGAATTACAATGACTTTTATCTTAAGGGCCCAGAATGGGTAGGTGAAGTAGTTAAGGAGGAAGTAGCATCAGTAAATGGAATGAAGCCAATTTATAGCGGATTATTTATTTGTCCTAATCCTGAAAATAAATCGAATGAAAACGACCCCGAAAATCATGGCCTGTTACCGTCGGAGATAGGAACAGCAATAAAAACTTCTATGGAGAATGGTGCAACGGGTATTTGCTTATTTACGCCAGAGCGTATGAAGGAGCACTGGGTAGCATTTGAGAAAGCCATTTATACTGAGTATACAGTTAAATAAGTTTTATATTCTAAACCCTTTGTGCATTAGGAATAAAAGTTAGTACAATGTCAGTTCGGGTGCTTGATTTTACAATTATTTCATTGTAAAATGAAGTGTACTTCGGCTAAGCTCAGTAGAACTATCGTGAATCTATTAGAACACGAAATATTCTCGATATTCCCGAATCATTGGGATTCTCTTCTAATAACGTCTCGAAAATAAATCGAAGTGATTTTTCTTACTTTATCTACAATCAAAATATACAACGGGAAACAATATATTTTTCTGATAAGATAGAGGTACTTACAAAACAAGTATAATTATCAAGGGTACTCGGTATCGTTTATGATTTCGAAATACGCTTTGGAAGTAATTATTTGTCCAGTAGGCGTAATACCTTCTATAGCGGCTTGATAGTCTCCTGCAACATCACCAGAATAAAAGGAAATACGAGCTTTTCCTTCTTCGTTTAATTGGATGTAAGGTTGCCAAAGCAATGTAGTTCTGTAATCTGGCGCCTTAGTTTTGGGTTGGTTTTTAGCATATTTAGGCTCGTAAAAATTTCGTGCATAATCATAGCCAGCGTCTTTAAAATTAATGGAACCAACATCTTGTTTATTACCAGTATAAGATTCGGTACCGTTTTTAGTAAATATGGCAATGACGCCGTTGGCTGCTCTGGAACCATAAATGGCAGCTCTTGGACCTTTTAGAATATCTATAAAGTCTATTTCTGAAGTCAAAAGGAGGTTTGCACTGGCAAATGGGATACCATCAACAAGTATTAATGCGCTATTATTACCCGTTAAAGAACTTGCTCCACGCAGAAAGATGCCGTTATTTCTAACTGATAATCCTGGTACTCGTCCTTGTAATGTAAGTAAGGGTTCGTCCATTGGAACATCTAAGTCGTTAAAATCCACAGTCTGGGAAGGTTCCCTATAAGGCATTCCTCTTCTTTTTAACTCAAATCTATCCAAAGCTTTAGGTTGCTTTTTAGCCGCTACAAAAGCCTCATCTAGTTCAATCGTATTTGCGATTCTTAATAATGCGACAGAATTTTGATGTGCCTCTTCTTTTGCCTGACTATATAGGTCAACACTTTTTCTTTTTTCTTCTGAAATGGAAACAAAGGGAGAAGCAATGGAGTCTAGTAGTATTTTATAGTTACTGGTTTCTTTTCTTTTCTTCTTTACATAGTTTACATTGGCACTTATCAAAACACTAGTTGTATCTGTAAAGGCTAATGCAGGAAAAGTAAATCTACCTTGGTCATCTGTTTTTACTTCATCAAGAATCATTTGCTCTGCATTATCATAAGTCAGCTTAACAGTTCCTAGCAATGATTCATTTTCATTAAAAGAGCTGACTACTTTCCCAGAAATAGACAATCCCTTTTCAGGTAAAAAATAATCATTAGTCTTGGCTATTTCATCATCCAGAACATATTGGCGCCACCCTTGTGTTCGCATCAACATATCTAAATGGGTCTGTCTATTTGGGTTGTTAGCATAAAAATAATAGCCAGGCTGTTCTATTTCACCGCTAAGAACTGAGCTTAGTAAGAGGTGTGTTTTAATATCTGTGCTGTTTACTTTAGAGGGGTTTACAGCTGTATTACTTACAGAGAGCGATAGGTCTGCTGTTGTATCCATAGCATTCGCATCCATATGAACTTCTATTTCAACTAGTTTACGCTGTCCATACGAAGTTTCGTTTGTTGTGATTCTTGTTTGTGGACTACTATCTGCGTTTTGATTAAATAAAAGTCGTTCCGCAATAGGTTTTTTATCCTGGTCTAATAAGGTTAATTCTAAGATACCTTCTTCCAAAATATCTTTTGCTATCTTAATGATAGTGCTATGTTCTTGTTTATTAGCATTTACAATTAGGTTAAATACACCACCTTTGTTTTGCTTCCCTATAAGTTTATAGTCTTTAATTTTTAAATCTGAGCTTCCTCGTAACTCTACTTTATAATACAATGGCTGATTTGAAACCGTCATAAGAACACCACTATCTAGTGCACTAGGTAGCTTAAAACGTTTTTCTAGACCAGAATATGTAACAAGGGTACTGTAGCTTCTATTTGCTTTTGGGATAAAATGGAATAGTCCCATGCCTAAATGTGCTGAGGTAAATTCTTTTATAATAGTACCCGTGTCATCTATTAATTTTCCAGAAACCGGAATACTGTTTCCATCACTATCTAAAGCCTTAAAACCAACAGGGTTCAAAAATTCGTTGATAAGGTATCCTCCTTCAGGAAAAAACTGAGTATCAAAAGTTAGGGTATCTGCAGACAGTTGCTGAGTACTCGTTTCTAATACTACAGTATCGTTAGCATTTACAAGAATAGTTTTTTTATAAAAGCTAGTATATCCAAAATTACGCATATAGTTTGTGTATGCTCTTATGGTATAGGTACCACTTGATAATTTAGAGGATAATTTAAAATCTCCCGCAGCAGAACCGTCAGCTGTTTTAACTATTTTTTTGGTTAGTATCGTTTTTTGGGAGTCTATTAATTCAACATAAAGAATCTCACTTAAAATGGAGGGTTCATGCGTATTTGCATCTAGCAAATAGGCTTTAAACCAAATATCTTCTCCAGCAGTATAATAGCTCTTATCTAAATGAAGGTATATTTTTTCAACCGGGAGTTCTTCACTATTAGATTGTTGTATTTCTTGACCACTAGCATATGATATTTGAAAGGCTATCAAAAGTAATAGGAAGACTTTTATATTCTGTTTTATGTTGCTCATATTATATCATTTTAGCTATTCTATTATAAGATGCATACGGCTATGGATTGGAGTACCGTCTGACGTAATGCCTTCCAAAATCACCTTGTAATCTCCTGAAATATCCCCTGTGTTGAAAGATATGCTCGCCTTACCATTAGTGTTCATTTGAATATAGGGTTGCCAATGCAATGTTGTTCTACTGTCTACAGATTTTTTTTCTGGTGTGCCACTTCCATATTTGGGCTCGTAAAACGTTCTAGCAAAAGAATAACCTGGATGTTCAAAATTTAATGAACCTCCACGTTTTTTATCCTTTCTAGAAGACTCAGCACCATTTTTACTATACACTGCAATAACGCCATTGGCTCCTCTAGAGCCGTAGATAGCAGCTCTAGGCCCTTTTAGTACATCAATAAAATCTACATTAGAGGGTAACATTTGTTCCAAAATAGCGCTTCCCACTGGCGCCCCATCTAATAGAATCAAGGCAGAACCGGATCCTTCTGCATTCCCTACACCTAGACTAGAAGCCGCTCTTAAATAAACCAACCCCTCGCCACTGGCAGCTCTTCTAACGGTAAGTCCAGGTACTCTTCCCCTTAAAGCGTCTAAAAGATTTGTAAACCCCATCTCTGTAAAGCCCTCAAAATCGACAGTTTGCGAAGGTGTTTTATAGGGAACTACCTTTCTTTTAATTGCATACTTATCTAGCTTCTTCTCCTTTTTAACGGCTATTATAGCCTCATCTAATTGTATTGTTTTATCGTTGTACAAAAATGAAAGGGTAGTTTGTTGCGCTTTTTCATACCCAGTTGTGAATTTTTCTATCGTTTTGGATGGGCTACTGTTTACACTAATTGCAAGAGGACCTGCTACATTCTGAGCGCCAAGTATTGGAGGCGAGGGTATTGAATCGAATATGATTTTATAGTTAAGAATTGGGTTTCTTTTCTTATTTGAATAGTATACGTTGGCACTTAGTAAGACGGTAGTAGTATCAACAAAATTTAAATTATTAAAACTAAAAGCACCATCCTCAGTTGTTTTTGCTCTGTCCTGTATCATTTCCGTGATGCTATTAGCTGTTAACGAAACGCTGCCTGTAAGGGGTTCAGTAGTATTTATAGCATCGACTACTTTTCCCGAAAGTGTAATTCCTTTTTCTGGAAGGAAGTAGTTGGATGATTGCACCAATTCATCTTCCAACGCATATTGCCGCCAACCTTGTGTCCGCATTAAAATATCTAAATGTTGCTTTCTGGCTGGTTCATTTTCATTGAAATAATACCCAGGATATTCTATTTCACCTCGCACCACAGAATTAAGGAGTACATACGTTTTGATAGTAGTAGCCTGATTTTCGGCTGCATTTACCGCCACATTGGATACGGACAAAGACATATCTGCGGTAACAGAATTAAGATCCAATGATTCCAAGGCAATTTCCATCAAGACTTGCTCGCGCTTATCATAGGTATTTTTGGAACTTATAATCTTCGCTTGTACGGATGCATCTGCGTTTTCATGAAATAGGAGTCGCTCCGAAATGGGTTTGTTTTCTTGGTCCATCAAGGTTAGTTCCAGTATTCCTTCATCCAAATTGTCTTTAACCAACTTTACCATAGTTGTATTTTCTTGTTGGTTTGCATTTACTGCCAGATTAAACCGCACCAAATCTTTTTGTTTGCCTATAAGTATGTAATCCTTAATTTTTATATCTGACGTACCTCTTAATTCTATTTTGTAATACTCCGCCATATTAGTTATGGTCATAAGGACGCCATTAGTAAGGGCTTCAGGGATTTCAAAACGCTCTTCTTTTCCGTTAAAGAAGACAAGGGCACTATACGTTCTATCTAATTTTGGTATAAAGTGAAACAACCCCATACCCAAGTGGGTTGATTTGAAATCGGTAACTACGTTTCCTAAATCATCCATCAATTTGCCCGCAATACTAGTGCTATTTCCATGAGAATCCTGAGCCTTAAAAGCGATGGGATTTAAAAATCCATTAAATAAATAGCCACCCTCAGGAAAAAATTGAATAGCTAAGGAGGTATGATTTTTTATTTCTAATGTATCGTTTGAAACTGCTGAAGAATTGGCCGTGTTGACTAATATCTCTTTGGTGTAGAAATTAGATATTCCAAAATTACGCATGTAGTTGGTGTATGCTCTAACGGTGTATGTACCGCTTTTAGACTCTGGAGAGAGTTTAAAATCTCCCGCAGTAGACCCTGCCCTTATTTTAAGGGTTTTTTTGGATATAATTTTATCGTCTGGTCCAACGAGCTCCACATAAACAAGTTCGCTCAGGGTATTAGGCGTATGGGTTCTACCATCCATTACATAGGCCTTGAACCAAATATCTTCGCCGGCAGTATAAAAACTTCTATCTAAATGAAGGTATACCTTTTCAATCGCTAACTCTTTTGTTTGTGGCACTTCAATTTCTTGACTAACAGAAGATAAGTATGTGAGTAAGAAAAAAATAAACATTCCTTTATGAACTAAACCATTTAGATGGTATCTCTGTGTAGCATTTTGTGTTGGGTCTATCATATCCTATTAAAAATAAGGAAGAAAGGAATAGAAAAATGGCACAAAAGTTAAGCTTAACAAAAATTTAATAGTCTCTCCAAAATAGAGAATTAATGGCAGTTTGTATTCTTATGTTTACTAAGAAATACGTGCTTTTATAAATTTGAATTGACCGTTATGGTTGGACTCATGCTCACAAACATGGAACCACTTACAGTAATTATTGGTAGGACCCCATGGGAAATTTTTATCAACAGTAAGAAGCCAGTCATCATCTCGCTTCGCAAACTCGGTTAAGGTATTTTCTCTAATTGTAGAAAGTTCGTTAAGGTAAAAATCATATGAATTGCCTTTAATTTCAGCTCTTGCCTTATCGCCTAACCCAGAGGCTACGTTCCACTTTTTGCTATCTGCTTTAGACCAATCTCCCCACTGTTTATTTTCAAACGTATGAATTTGATAAAAACGTTCTGTAGCTGCTAAATGCATGAGCATTGCGCCAATACTATTTGCGTCATCATCAACCAGATAGTCTAAGTCCGCTATGCTCATGTCTTTTACAGGGGATAAAATCACCATTCGCATCCAATTCATCATAGAGACTAAAGTTCCTATTTGTGGTGTATACCCTTCTTTAGGCCCAACAATATTCACATCACTTTCTTGAGTAAGGCTAGGTAGCGGCTGTACGTGTGGAGCTGCCATAAGCCCTGTGCTACCAAGTGTTCCTAAGGTGAGAAGTGAAGATTTCTTAATAAAACTTCGACGATTAACTGAATTTGATTGATTTTCCATGAAATAGTAGATTTTCATGGAAAGTACTACAAATAGCATTAGCTAAGACCTAATGATATCTTAAAACGTGGGATACCAAACGATTATGGATGTGTGTGATGTTAGCAGATAAGTACTGCGATATATTTGAGCTGATAATTAATTACGTTAGTTTAATACTTATGATGCGTCGTGCTTCAAAACCCATTCTTTAGCATTCACAAAAGCTTTCAGCCAAGGCGAAACTTCATCGTTTCTATCCGTAGGGTAGTACGCCCAGTTCCAAGGGAAGGTAGAACGCTCTATATGCGGCATAGTAACTAAATGTCTTCCTGTCTTATCACATAGCATTGCTGTGTTAAAATCACTCCCATTAGGGTTTGCAGGATAGGTCTCATAACCATACTTTGCTACAATATCATATTTGTTTTCAGGGTGTGGAAGGCTAAACTTCCCTTCGCCATGGGAAATCCATACGCCTAAGGTCGCTCCGGCCAAGCTAGAAAGCATGACGGAATTATTCTCTTGAATTTGGACCGATGTAAAATTACTCTCGTGTTTATGAGAATCATTGTAGCTCATCTTTCCATGCGTTTCATGCTCCGGATTAATAAGGTCTAGTTCCATAAATAATTGACAACCGTTACAAATACCTACGGATAAGGTGTCTGGTCTGGCAAAGAAATCATTGATGACCTTATTTGCTTTTTCATTGTATTTAATAGCTCCTGCCCATCCTTTGGCACTTCCCAGCACATCTGAATTTGAAAAGCCTCCTACGGCACCTAAGAACTGAATATCGGCTAAGGTTTCACGACCAGATATTATATCAGTCATGTGCACGTCTTTTACATCAAAACCGGCCAAGTACATCGCGTTTGCCATTTCACGTTCCGAGTTGCTTCCTTTTTCACGCAGGATAGCTGCTTTTGGCTTCGCTACGCCGTTCGAATTACTAGTTGGTAATTGACCATTAAAATCAGTCGGAAAGAAATATTTTAAAGGCTGCTCTTTGTAATTCTCAAAGCGGTCTTTTGCAAGTCCGTTTGCGGTTTGTTTGTTATCTAGTAAGGCGGAAGTTTTAAACCATGTATCCCGAAGCGATGCTACGTTTAGACCCATTTCCATGCCACCATTCTTAATACGAAGTGTTGATTCTGAGCTTACACTTCCAATTTTTTTGATATCGATTTTTGCGTCTCTTAGTAGTTGTTCGATTACATTATCTTTCAATTGAAAAACAATACCGGCATTTTCTGAAAACAGAAGTTTGATGGTATCTGATTCGCCTAAACTTGATAAATCCAAATCAGCGCCTAAATCCGTATCTGCAAAACATAATTCTAAAAGGGTGGTAATCAAACCTCCTGAGGCAACATCATGACCTGCAAGTACTTGCCCTTCTTTTATTAACCTTTGCATCAAGTCGAAAACCGACTTAAAATAGGCGTCATTTTTAATAGTTGGGGCTTCGTTTCCAATCGCATTTCGCACTTGTGCAAAAGAGGAACCGCCTAGCTTATAGGCATCTCTTGACAGGTTGATATAGTAAATATCGCCTCCAGATTTTTGTAATACAGGCTCTACCACTTTCGTGATATCGTTACAGTTTCCGGCAGCAGAAATAACTACAGTACCTGGTGCGATAACATCCCCATCTGTATATTTTTGTTTCATGGAAAGTGAATCCTTTCCGGTAGGTACGTTGATGCCTAGTGCGATAGAAAAATCCGATATCGCCTGCACGGCTTCGTATAGTCGCGCATCTTCGCCTTCGTTCTTACACGGCCACATCCAGTTAGCGGATAAAGAGACCGATTTTAATCCTTCTTTCATGGGTGCCCAGATGATATTGGTCAAGGCTTCGGCAATACTATTTTTACTACCAGCAGCTGGGTCAATAAGTCCAGAAATAGGGGAGTGGCCAATACTGGTAGCAATCCCTTCCTTTCCTTTGAAATCTAGCGCCATAACGCCCACATTGTTTAAGGGCAATTGTAAAGGCCCCGTACATTGTTGCTTTGCAACTTTACCACCCACACATCTATCTACTTTATTGGTGAGCCAATCCTTGCAGCCGACGGCCTCTAGTTGCAGTACTTGTTCCAGATAGTCATGGAAAAATTTCAATTCGTATTCCGGTGCCTTATACTTTCTTTTTATGGTCGTGTCTGTCAATATGGTTTTCGGAGAGCTTCCAAAAATATCCGTAAGGTGGACATCCATAGGCTTTTCTCCTGTAGTAGCCGATTCAAAGGTAAAACGGTCATCACCGGTTACTTCACCTACTTCGTACATTGGGGAGCGCTCACGGTCTGCAATACGCTTTAGTAGCGCTACATCTTCTTTGCCAATCACCAAGCCCATACGTTCTTGGGATTCGTTTCCAATAATCTCTTTGGCCGATAGGGTTGGGTCGCCTACCGGCAGTTTATCCAAGTCTATTTTACCGCCTGTTTCTTCAACGAGTTCTGAGAGGCAGTTGAGGTGTCCGCCTGCCCCATGATCGTGAATGGAGACAATAGTATTGGTCTCGCTCTCTACCATACCACGTATCGCATTTGCAGCACGTTTTTGCATTTCGGGGTTGGAACGTTGAATAGCGTTCAGTTCGATAGACGAGCTAAATTCGCCCGTATCTGAACTGGATACTGCTGCACCGCCCATACCAATACGGTAGTTGTCCCCACCAAGAATCACAATTTTATCTCCTGTTTCTGGTGTGTCTTTTAAAGCTTGTTCTGATTTTCCGTAGCCAATACCACCTGCTTGCATGATTACTTTATCATAACCAAGTCTTCTTGTAGTTCCTTTGTCGTCTGGGCTACCATCAGTAGCTTCATCATGCTCAAACGTTAATACAGAACCCGTAATTAAAGGCTGACCAAATTTATTACCAAAATCGGATGCGCCGTTGGATGCCTTTATTAAAATATCCATGGGTGTTTGGTAAAGCCATGGTCGTTCTGCCATGCCTTTTTCCCAAGGTCTGTCTTTTTCTAATCTGGAAAGTGCGGTCATATACACCGCTGTTCCTGCAGAAGGTAATGAGCCCTTACCACCTGCCAAACGATCACGTATTTCGCCACCAGCACCAGTTGCCGCACCATTAAAAGGTTCTACTGTAGTTGGGAAGTTGTGTGTTTCCGCTTTGATGGAAATAACCGAATTAAACTCGGTTTCTTGATAAAAATCAGGTTTATCCGCTGTTTTTGGAGCGAACTGCACCACTTTAGGCCCTTTTACAAAAGCAACATTGTCTTTGTAAGCCGATACAATATCGTTATGGTTTTCTAAAGAGGTCTTTTTTATGAGTTTAAATAAGGAAGATGGCATTTCTTTCCCATCAATGATAAAGGTGCCGTTGAATATTTTATGTCTGCAGTGCTCTGAGTTTACTTGACTAAAACCGAATACCTCCGAATCGGTTAGTTGTCTACCCATTTTTTTGGATAGTCCGTTCAGGTAGTCCACCTCCTCATCACTCAATGCTAAACCCTCTTGTTGGTTGTAAGCAGCAATATCATCAATATCCAGAATTGCTTCTGGTTGGATAGCTACTTTGAAAATATCTTGGTGAAGTTGCTCATACTTCTGAAAAAGCATGGGGTCAAAGTCAGTATCTTCTGCTGAGGTTGATTTAAACTCCTCAATCCGGATAATTCCCGAAATCCCCATGTTTTGGGTAATCTCCGTAGCATTCGTACTCCAAGGCGTAACCATAGCAGCACGTGGGCCGATAAAAAAAGCGTCTACTGACGCCGCAGCTATTTTAGGGTTGTTGCCAAACAACCAGCTTAGCTTTTCTATGTCTGTTGGGTTGATTTCTTGAGCAGTTTGGACGGCAAAAACTTTGGTTGCGATATCCCCGAAGAAATGAATCATAAATGCTTAGGTATTGAGCGAGTTAGGAAAGTGCAAATTTACGATTTAATGTGTGATTTTTTTGCTGTACGAAGAACAGTTTTCAACCACCAATGTTGATAGTGTACTTTAATAAAAAGGAGATTAGGAAGCGATAAGTGCTGCGTAGTAAACTTCTTCTGAAACACCTTCCACATTCCCTTGGTATTCTTTTCCGCGGAGTCGGGCTACAGGGTAGGCGGCGAGTTCCCCATCTGGCAATGGCGCAATTAGGTTTTGAATCCCTTTTTTATCCATATCATCTGCAATAGGTTGTAGCCATTTATCTCCCAAACTTTTTGGTAGAATAAATGGCATCCGTGGTGCTTTTAGCTTAGGATTGTTGTGAATGTGTTGCATAAGGCTGTTTGCGGCGGTGGTCACAATAGAAAAGGTGCGTAAGAGCCCTTTCGTCTCCGGGTTTTGCCATTCGCTCCAAAGTCCGGCTATGGCCAAAGGAAGCTTTCGATTGTGATGCACAAAATAGGGGTATGTTTTCCCTGCTTGATGGTGATGCTCATAGAACCCGTCTACATAGATAATACACCTGTGGTGTAGGGCAGCATCTCTAAAAGCAGGTTTCTCAAAAATGGTCTCTCCTCTGGCATTGAGGGTTCCGTTCCATAGTTTGTTTTGCTGCTCGGTGTCTTTTGTCCAATGTGGCACAAGGCCCCAGGTAGCGACTTCTGGGAAATAAGGCGAACGGTCTGTGTAGATTAATAGTTCTGGATGGGTGAAACCGGACGCATGATGCAGGGGCAAATTGGTTAGGGGTACTAGGCGTTCCCGGATATCTTCAATGGCCTTTAGGTCTTGATCTTTCTCTGCTCTTTTGAGTTGTGTTTCTAAACTGGTTTTGATGTCGTAGCACATGGGTTTTGCCTGTTGTAGCTAATGCTAATTAATAAAGTGAGAAGATATGGAACGTTTAGGTTTTAGTTAATTATAAGGATTTGTAGGATTATATATTTGTAAAGGCGGATAGTGTATAAAGTAAAAGGGGCAGATTTTATACCAAGTTTTAGTTAACGGTTCGGCTCGTATGTTTGGTTCTTAGTTTGAAGATAAGATTTTTAGACCAATAAAATAATATATAAAGAAGAGTGATTTAGAGGTTGTGTTGTGTTTTGGTTATTTTTTAAGTCTATCAATTCAGTGCCTCGATTGTTTTATCAATACCCCTATCTAAGCCTTCTAACCAACCTATATCTAAATAGATACTTATCAAAATGGCATGTAGCTGTGAATAAGTCTCTCCTTTTTTTAAAAAAGATAGAAAGTCTTTATCAGATAAATTATAATCTGGATGCTTTTCAAAAACTATATGTGGATTAAACTGTCTGTAAATTTCCTGAACTAAAGAGAAATATATAAACAATTCTCTATTCTCTTTATTAAAAACAGTGTTCAATTCTCTAGCGTTTTTAAAACCATCCAATGTTGTTTCATAATCGGCCAATACAGTAACTTCCTCAGAACTTAATAGTTTAAATTGACCAGAAGCTTTTGCAGAATTAAGTCTCGATTTATTAATATTAATTGCTATAGTAGGAAGCATTTCAATAGCTAGCTTTCTCAATGTATCTATTGGAATCTCAGTATTCTCACCTGCGGATACATTTAAAATCGTTATAATTTTTTCGTGACATTGTTCTACATACCTTTTAAACGTTTTTTTATTTTCAACTAACTCTTCTTTAAGAGTTAGTTTTAAGGTCGAACTTTCTTGTGATTCAATTCTTTGTTGATTTTGGTTATTTAGCCACAATGCAATTAAAATACCAACAATTACCAATATTATTTCTCCGAAAGCGTATTTGAGATACTTCCCAGTTTTTCCTTCTGAAAGTAAATTTTGTCTAATTTTTCTAAAGAATTTTATCATTGGTTATTGGTTGGTTATAATGAAGCACATTAAAGGGCTAACAGTACCTTTTCATTCGCTTTACGGAAAATGAGTATTATTTATGATACAACTAGAATAAAAAATTACAGAGCTATTTTTTATAACTCTCCTTAACTGGTACAACAAAATATAAAAGGTGCCGCTTACACGTATCCCTATTTTGTTTTCACCAACCGCCGAATAGCCACCCATTGCCGTAACATATCTTTCGCATCTTGGGCAGGGTAGCCTAAAACACTTTTTCCTGCTTCTATATCACTAATAACCCCAGAGCCAGCACCAACGACTGCACCAGAATGTATGGTGGTATGGTCTTTTATAGAGGCACTACCGCCAATAATAACACCATCACCCAAGGTAACAGAGCCTGCAAGTCCGCTATGACCGGCCATGATACAGGAGCGACCCATAACACTATTGTGGGCAACTTGCACCAGGTTGTCAATCTTACAACCATCACCAACAATAGTGGAACCAAATTTAGCCCGGTCTACACAGGAGTTGGCACCAATTTCAACATAATGGCCAATAATTACATTTCCTATCTGAGGTATTTTAGTCAGTCCACTACCATCCTCACTAGGTCTGTATCCAAAGCCATCAGAACCAATACTTACATTCGTATGAAAAATACAATGGCTACCTATGATACAGCGCTCACGTATTACAGTGCCTGACCAAACAATGGTATTATCACCAATACTAGTTTCATCAAACACACAAACATTTGGGTACAAAACAACTCCATTTCCTAATTCAACATCTTTACCTACGTAACAATTTGGACCGATTTTACAGCCATCTCCAATCGTTGCACTTTCGTGTATTACGGCAGTAGGATGTATGTCTGTTTCAAATACTGGTGGTGGCGGACTAAAAAGTTCTAATATTTTAGCCATCGCTAAATCAACATTTTTAACTTTAATAAACGCACGATTTTCGCCAAGGACAACCGTTGGTGTAGCACTTACCAATGCAGCACATGCTTTTGAGGCTTCCCAATACTTTGCATATTTAGGGCTTCCTATGAAGGTAATTTGTGTTTCGTTTGCTTTTTGAATTTCTCCAGCTCCTTCAATTTTTTGGTCGGTGTGTCCTATTAATTCACCCTTTAGAATATTATTGATTTCGGTTATAGTGTACGATGTCATTTAATTGGTTTAGTTGTTTCGTGATTTGTTAATAGTAAAAAAGTGCTAGCCATCTTCTATCTGCAATTTAATATCTTATCGAGTGTAATGCAATTGGTAATTCAATTTTATATAGCTAAAACATAATAAGCATATTAAGGGACAGCTTTTAGAATACGTTTGGTGGCATCTATGACTTTATTGGTTGAAGTAGCAATATTCATACGCATAAACAAGGCACCTTCTCTGCCAAACCAATGTCCTGCATTAAGTCCAACACCCGAACCTTCGGTAATTGAAGTAAACATTTCTTTGGTGTCTTTAAAGACCGCTCTAAAATCTAACCAAAGTTGATATGTTCCTTCTGGTTTTATCAAGCCTATTTTAGAATTTTCCAGTTCTCGCTCTACGCTTTTTACATTATTTTCAATTGTTGCTAGTACTTGTTTTAACCAAGAATCTCCATGCATGTAGGCAGTTTCTAAAGCAACTCGTGTAAGTGCGTTTGTTCTCCCTAAATTGTATTTTTTGAAGGTATCGGAAACAGCATTTCTTAGTTCCTCATTTGGAATAATAACCATGGAATCGGTAATTCCGCAAAGATTAAAGGTCTTTGCTTCGGATGTACAGACAATAATATTGTCATACGTTTCAATAAAATTTAAAGCAGAAGTGAACCGATTATCAAAAAGGATAATATCTTTATGTATTTCATCTGAAATAAGCAATACGTCGTTCTCCTTGCAAATTCGAACGATTTCTGTCAATTCTTCTATGGTCCATACACGACCAACAGGATTATGTGGATTACAAATAATGAGCACTTTATTGTTCTCTATTTTGGCCTTTTCTTCCAAATCTTTAAAATCGATTTGATAGTGGTTTCCAACTAATTTTAAAGGGTTTTTAATTATTCTACGTTTTGTGTTCCGTATTACATCTCTGAACTCCATAAAAACTGGAGGTTGGGTTATGATTCCGTCACGTTCAGATGTGAAATTTTCAAGTATAATGGAAATTGAAGTCGTAATTGTTGGGCTATACAACACCTGTTCCTTGACGAGAGATAGGTTATAGTGTTGCGCATACCATTTTTGTTGGGCTAAAAAGTAGGAATCTGGTTTGTATTCATAGCCAAACCCTGAATTGGCGATGCGTTCTAGTAATGCCTCTTGGATAGGTTCTGCTGTTTGAAACTCCATATCTGCAACCCACATAGGGATTATCTCTGTTGTACCAAATAGAGACTCTAAGGTGTTGGGACTAGACTTGGTTAATGGTAATTCTGTTAGTTTTTGGTCAAGCTTCATAACTAGTTCAATTTATAGCTAAAGGTTCTATATTACTGTACATATTTGATTAATATGCGATTAACATTCCTATGGAGCCAAAAGCCTTTATAAAAGCTACCTAAGACCAGGTTTAGTGTAACCCTGCATGTATGCTTGGTCTTACGGCCGGCACGAATGATTCGTTAGTAGCATCTTAAATTATTTTATAACATTCATTTCCCTAAATGCATTAAGAGTTAGATTCAATCTCTTTTTAATAAAGGAGTCTAATTTAAACCCTTTTTTAGGTTCTAAATTTGTCGCAAATACGTACGTCTTCTTTTTTAATTCTATATAGCCAACAAACCAACCATTATAGTTTTCATTATCGTTTGATAAACCGGACTTTCCACTAAGTTTATATTGGTCTGTTTCTTCCATGAGCATTATAGTTCTCATTATGTTTTGAGTTCTTTCAGAAATAGGAAGTTCGAAAGTATATAATCTTTTCAAAAAGTCGATTTGTTGTGTTTGACTAATTCGTGATTCCCCTTCTAACCAGAAGCTGTCAATGTTGGTTGAATCGATTTTTAAGTTGCCATAGTTCAATTTTTGAATGTATGCATTCATCTTTTTAGGACCAATCTTTCTGGCGACTTCTTGATAACAAGGAACACAAGAGAACTGAAAAGCACTTTTTAACACCAAATCCTGTTCCCAGTTTTTTAACCACTTCTTTTTCCCGTCCCATTTAAATAGGGTGCTATCGCTTTCAATTACATCCGTTTCAAGTCCGATAATAGAATTTACAATTTTAAAGGTGGATGCAGGTAAATTCCCTTTGTTTGACCATTCATAATCATTTGAATAATAGGTGTCTTCGCTTAAATCATAAATCAAAATGGAACCTATTACTTCAGATGAATCAATAATGGATTGAAATTCAGGTTTTAGGATATTGTTATTCTCTGCTTTTTTTTTCGTGTTACTTGCTGCTCTGTTTTTGTCTTTACACGAAAAACATAGCATTAAGAATATTGCTAATGATAATATCTTCATTTTTCACTATTGGTGCTAGCGGTTAAGTTCTTAAGAACAGTAGAGGTGCAAGCAGCTATTTACTATCTGCAGCGCACACAATGAAATCTTGTTTTTTTAATTTATTTTTTTCTTGCTCTATGCAAGTTCAAAGCTTTGGAAATATGGCTTTTGAGACCTTATAAAAATAGACAAAGCTTTCGATTTTAACAAAAGTCTTTAGTGCCTAAAGGTTCGTTGTGACCAGTGTTTCTTACGGATTACCTTGGTGTACCGATGCTACCAATAATTTTCCAACGTTTTGTTCCTCGGCCAATTCATTCGTTTACCTATTAATCGAAGCCAAGAACAGTTAAATTCGCATTCTATTATTTTGAATATGACAAACACTTTAGCCGAATTAAAATCAGGCAGCCTAATTGGTTCAAAAAGATTAAAATTGGCCTGTGGTTTAAGAGAGTTTCCGGAAGAGATATTAACGCTGAAAGATACCTTGGAAATCTTAGATTTATCGGACAATCACTTGTCTGAATTGCCTAATCGTATAATTCAACTTAAGCATTTAAAAATTATATTTTTTGCTCGTAATAAGTTCACTGAGTTTCCTAAAATACTAAGTGAATTTCCTGTTTTGAGTATGATTGGTTTTAAATCTAATCAACTAAAAACTGTACCGGAAAATGCATTTCCACCACTGTTAAGGTGGTTGATTTTAACTGATAATAAAATTGAAAAATTACCAATAAGTATTGGTGATTGTCCATTACTTCAAAAATGTGCGCTTGCAGGTAATCTAATTGAAGAATTGCCTGATGAAATGGCTAACTGCGTAAATTTAGAACTCTTAAGGGTATCTGCTAATAAACTAAATTCAATACCAGCATGGTTATTTGAGTTGCCTAAGTTGTCTTGGGTGGCATTTGGTGGCAACCCAGCTGCACACCAAATTCAAGTAAACACTGATTTTGAATCGTTTCGTTGGAAAGATTTCACCATTAAAGAGTTACTGGGGGAAGGTGCTTCAGGATTGATTTCTAAAGCTAGTTGGAAATCAAAAAAGCAGGACGTAGCTATTAAGGTTTTTAGAGGAGCTGTAACTAGTGATGGATTACCAAAAGATGAAATGGAAATAGCTATCGCAGCTGGTTTTCATGAAAGCTTAATCGAGGTTTTAGGAAAAATTAAAGACCATCCCGAAGATAAAAGCGGTTTAATAATGAAGCTTATAGCTCCTACGTATATCAATTTAGGCAACCCACCAAGTTTGGAAACGTGCACCCGGGACGTGTTTGATGAAAACGCTGGTTTTAGCGGTGCAGGGTTGCTGAAGATTGCAAAAAGTATCGCTTCAGTTTCCTCGCAATTACACAGTAAAGGAATTAATCATGGCGATCTTTATGCGCACAATATATTAGTAAATAACACGGCAGATTGTCTTTTGGGTGATTTTGGTGCGGCTTCTGTATATGATGTTAATTCAGCACACGCCGGTACTATTGAGCGCGTTGAAGTGAGGGCGTTTGGGTGTTTGTTGGAAGATGTTTTAGGTCTTGTTAGCCAAACTGAAGCTACGAAGCAACACCATAATAAATGGCAAAAATTAATTAATGATTGTACCATTTCTGAGGTTAAATCTCGTCATAGTTTTTCTGATATTTTAGAGGAATTAAATACATTTTAAAACAGTTACTTCTGACGATAAAATCTTTATTAGATGTGTTATTCAAAAAGGAGAAACAAGGGTAAATAAAGTATGGTAATCATCCATTTTCCACTCTTTTATTTTTAAGAATGTAGCTTCTTTTTAAATTTTATTTGTTCAATTTGGGTTGCCCTAAGGGAAGGTTTTTCTTTTGTAAAAGTGATATTTCTGAAAATTTCTAGTAACTCGAGGGTTTTGGAACTTGACTTAGTTAAACGTAGTTTATTTCTATAAACTCAAATGCACCAAAACTAGCTTTTTCCCTTTCCAATTTTTATGTCGTAGTCGTCCAGCGTGCCTTTTATATTTAGGTTCAGGTATCTGGTTCTCTTCGTGGTATCACGTTTTATAATCTCATCTTTTGTTTCAGCATCTCGTTGTTTTGCGCCGAATATTTTATTTTTAGTGGCTTTCATAACCATTCTCAAAGGGATACGCACAAAATAGTAAATTTCATTATTCATATCCTGTGTCCCAGAAATATCCATATGCCCTAAGGTAGACTCGCTCGCAGCTTTAGGATTGAAATTAGTAAGTGCATCAAAATCAATATAATCTGATTTTAGGCTGAATACATTGTCTCTTTTCTTACTAGCTTCATCGGCACCGAGATAGTAATTCATATTAATTTCAAAATTAGTACGTCCCATTTCCCCTTTAAAACCGTTAACCATAAGATTGTCATCTTCATACTGAAACCTACCTTTGAAGTTCTTAATACGCAACGGGTGTATGTGCATTTTACCTTCAAAATTATCCAGTTTTATCTTTATGCTGCTAAGTGCATTGGCTTCGTATTTGAGGTTACTTTTTAGGTATAGTTCTAGGCCCTCTATTTCTTTATTCCTATATTCTTCTGGTACATAATTCTCACCTTGGTATGCCTGAAGGTCCAAACACAAGCAAACCATTTTTTCTGTTATAAACCAGATCTGTATTGAGTTCAAAATGTTTGTTCTTAAAGTAGGTAGTATCACTATTTTTTAACCGGTTGAGCTCAAATTCACTTTCTACATGCGCTTCGATTTGGTCATTATCCATATTAAAACCTCCTTTGGCCCAATAAATAAGAGTTCCTATATCCATATTAGTAGCCTCTTCATGCTGATAGATATCTAGGTTCCGGAGTACTATTTTTTGTAAACGAATATTTAAAGGTGGCCCATCCGCAATTTCAGTAGGTGAAGCTAAGGCATTCTCAATATTTGTGGTTCCATCTGGATGCATCACTAAATCAAAAAAACCGTCTTTAATGATTAAAGAGTGAATGTTATAATCGCCAGCTAAGATACCCCAAAGACTAAAGCCTATGTAAATATCAGTAACATCTAAAATTATAGTGGCTTTCGACGCTTTACTCTCATGCACGACAACATCATCGATTTTAATGGAAATGTCTGGAAAGTTTGCAAAAGGAGTTAGATAGGATTCACCAACAATAATTTAACCTTTATAGTTGGTATTAAGCGCAGTAATTTGAGATTGTACAATGGTATTTTGTTTTGCATACACAATCAATAAAGTAGACGCAAAAACCAAAAGAGGGGCTACCAATATCCAAAATACAATATGCTTTAAAGATTTTGCCTTCATCAGCTAGAGCTACTGTATTATAATTATAAAACAATAACTATAATACAGACATTCTAGTATGTCTTGTCCTGAAATAGGCTACCCTTTTTCCATAAAAATATTATCTATTTACGGAATTAAAAATCAGTTGTAAAAATAATAAGCTTGCTTGGTTTTCTCATATGTACTCAAATATTGTATAAACGTTATGGTACACTTACCCTCCAAACAAGAATAATATAGATAACCTGATACATGCATCCCTATTTTAAGACTTCTCCCATTCCGTATGAAAAATACCTTCGCGGTCTAATCGCTCATAGGTATGAGAACCAAAGTAATCACGTTGCGCTTGTATAAGATTCAATGGTAATCTAGAGGAGGTATAGGCATCAAAATACGTTAGTGAATTGGATAGTCCGGGCAGGGGTATTCCATTTGTTGCTCCGTAAGCGACTACTATTCTAGCTGCCTGCACAGTGCTCTTTACTTTTTCAACAAAAGTAGGCGAGAGTAGGAGGTTGGGCAAGTCTTTATCTGCTTTAAAGGCTTCTGTAATATCGGCCAAGAGTCCTGCTCGTATAATACACCCTGCACGCCAAATTTTAGCAATCACGGCAATGTCTAATTCGTAACCGTATTCCTTGGAAGCATCCGCTAATTGATGCAGTCCTTGCGCATAGGTAATAATAACGGAAAAGTAAAGGGCTTCCTCTGTTAGTTTTTCTAGCTTCGCCTTGTCCATATGAGTCACGTTGGGTCGGTCATAGAGTTCGTCAGCAGCAATACGTTCCTTTTTTAGCGCAGAAATCTCACGCATACTTACCGCAATATCTATAGAGGGTATGGGAATACCCAAATCCATCGCATTCTGACTCGTCCATTTTCCAGTACCTTTTTGTTTGGCTTTATCTAGAATTTGATCTATTAGTCTGCCATCTGTCAGGTCGTCTTCCTGTTCAAATATTTCAGATGTTATTTCTACCAAAAAGGACTGCAGGCGTCCTTGGTTCCATTTGGCATAGGTAGTATGCAGCTCATCATTAGAAAAACCGCCTCCTTTTTTTAGAACGTCATATATTTCGGATGTCAGCTGCATCAATCCGTATTCAATACCATTATGTACCATTTTCACGTAGTTACCGGCCGATTTGGGGCCCAAATACGCTACACAGGGCTCTCCTTTGTATTTGGCTGAAACAGCCTCAAAAATTGGTTTTACATGTTGATACGCTTCTTTATTGCCACCAGGCATAATACTGGGGCCACGCCTAGCTCCTTTGGCTCCTCCGGAAACTCCAGCTCCAAAGAAATTAATCCCCTTGTCTTTTAAATAAGCATCACGTCTATCGGTATCAGTATAAAAGGAATTACCACCATCTATGATGATATCACCCTCTTCCAAATGTGGCAGCAGGTTTTCTATAACGATATCTACAACCTTACCAGAAGGGACTAAAAGCATGATTTTTCTAGGTGTTGTAAGGGCAGCAACAAATTCCTTGGCATCCGTTGTTGCATTTACGCTTTCTGTATTGCCACCTTCTTTTATAAGCGCACTTACTTTTTCGGTATCCAAATCGTTTCCAAAAGCCGTAAAACCGTTGTCAGCTACATTCAGGATAAAATTACGTCCCATAACTCCTAATCCTACTAATCCAAAATCGTATTTATTCTCCATATATAGTTCCTTCCATGAAAACGGAAATTTCTGTATTATACAGAAAAGTTCCATTAGTTTAGATTCTAATCAATCAAAAATAAACGAAAATATCCATTTGCATCTGTAACTTACCCTAAACTCGTTGTGAAAGCCTTTTCTTTTCAATACTTTTATGGATTAATCTTTAAGCACCTTATGAATAAAACAGAAAATCAAATGCTTGTTATTTTTGGAGCATCTGGAGATTTAACGGCAAGAAAACTAGTGCCTGCCCTGTTTAATCTTTATGTGGCCAAACTGTTGCCAGAGCATTTTGTAGTGCTAGGGGCGAGCAGGAGCAACATGACAGATACTGAATTTCGGAGTAAGGTGGTGCTGGAAAGTACTTATCTAAAGGGTAGGCTCAAAGACCTGAAGCCAGAATATATTGAAGCTTTTGCCAATAAATTCTTTTATGAAGATTTAGGAGGTGCGTACGATTCGGTTTACGCTCCCTTACGCAAACGTGTTGGAGACCTTAACGATTCTGAGGGTACAGAAGGAAATATCATGTATTACCTTTCTACACCGCCTACTTTGTATGAGACCATCGCAAAAAATTTGGCCGATGCAGGTTTAAGCACCCAGAATAACGGTTGGAAGCGAATGATTGTTGAAAAACCTTTTGGCTACGACTTAGAAACTGCAAAAGCGCTGAATAAGGGCTTGCAAACCTATTTTAAGGAGAATCAGATATATCGAATAGATCATTATTTAGGAAAGGAAACCGTACAGAACCTTTTGGTAACTCGTTTTGCCAACAGTATTTTTGAACCGCTTTGGAACAGGAACTACATTCATCATGTAGAAATTACGAATGCAGAAAGCGTAGGGGTCGAAAAAAGAGGAGGCTATTACGATAGCTCTGGTGCCTTGCGCGATATGTTCCAGAACCATTTGTTACAAATCGTTTCCTTGATTGTGATGGAACCACCCATTAGTGATCAACCAGAGGAAATACGAAACGAAAAGGTAAAGGCCTTAAAATCGCTTCGCATAATGAAAGATTCTAAAACACTGCACAACCATACGATACGTGCTCAATATATGGGCTCAAAAATTGATGGTAAAACCGTAAAAGGATATCGAGAAGAGGACGGAGTCGCTAAAGATTCCCTAACCGAAACCTATGCTGCAATTAAATTCTTTGTAGACAATTGGCGCTGGAAAGATGTCCCTTTTTATGTGAGAACTGCGAAAAGGATGCCCACCAAAGTTACCGAGGTAGTGATTCACTTTAAATCGCCCCACCATCAGATATTTCAAGACACCGGAATGCAGAATAAGGACAATAAGTTAATTATCCGTATTCAGCCTGATGAGGGTATTTTGATTAAGTTTGGGGTAAAAGTACCTGGGCAGGGCTTTAAGGTAGAGCGAGCAAATCTAGATTTTTATTATTCCAGTTTAGCAGAAACCCATGTGATGCAAGCCTACGAGCGTTTATTGTTAGATGCTATGCAAGGAGATGCCACCCTATATGCTCGTGCAGATGAAGTTGAGGCAGCTTGGGAGTTTGTAGATCCTATTTTGGACTATTGGAAAAATGGAAAAGATGTACGTATGTACGGGTATGCGTCTGGAGTTTGGGGGCCAGAAAATGCAGATGAATTAATAGATGGTATAGGTATGTGGAGAAACCCTGGTCCTAATTTGACCGACGACCCTGGTTTTTGTGTGCTTACCTAACGAGTTGCTATGTACTTTATAATTAAAAAACTATGGAAACTAAAATATATAAAGATAAACAAGAAGTAGCCGAGCGGTTCTCTGCTTATTTTGCCGAGCTGGTCAAGGAATATGGAACATTTCATGTAGCGCTGTCTGGTGGTAGCACCCCAAGGCTTATTTTTGATGTGTTGGCCGAACAATATGGCGATATAATTGATTGGTCTCAAATCCAATTTTACTGGGGAGACGAGCGTTGTGTTTTGCCAACGGACGAGCAGAGCAATTTTAAAATGACCCAAGACCATTTATTCTCGAAAATAAAGGTGCCTAAAGAAAATATACACCGCGTGCTTGGCGAAAACCAGCCTATGGGTGAAGCGATGCGGTATGCCAACTTACTGGAAATTAATTTGGATAGGGTAGCAGACATTCCACAATTCGATCTAGTGCTATTAGGTATGGGTGATGATGGGCATACTGCTTCTATCTTTCCGCATGAGATGGAATTATGGAATGCAGAAGACCATTGTGTCGTTGCTACCCATCCTGATTCAGGTCAAAAACGGGTGTCAATTAACGGTAAGGTCATCAATAAAGCAAAAGAGGTCATCTTTTTAGTGACCGGCGATACCAAGGCAGAAAAGGTAAAAGAAATACAGCAACGGGAAGGCGATTACAAAAAATATCCCGCATCTTGGGTGCAGCCAGAATCTGGAAAACTTACTTGGTTTATGGATGAAGCTGCAGCAGCATTACTTTAGGTCTAGCTTCATGTTTTCATCCTTGAGAAATTCGGAATATTCCATAATCTTAAAGTTTTTAGCCTCATATTTGGAATCGCGCCGAAAAGCAGATTGCTTACGTTCCTTGCTTCGCGCAAAGCGGCGCATTCCTTCCTTATCTAGAATAATGAGTCCGGGTACTTTTAGGTTATTTCCTTTATCATCCTTTGCGACCATCGTAAAATAAGAGGAATTACAGTGTCTTTTTTCTCCAGTAATAATATTTTCGGCTTCCACTCGCACCCCTACAACCATAGAAGTTTTTCCGGTATAATTAATAGATGCTCTTAGAGTAAGTAAGTCACCCACTTCTACGGCGCTAAGAAAGTCTACTCGATTTACCGAAGCAGTAACACAGTAGCTTTGTGAGTGTTTGCTAGAACAGGCAAAGGCAATTTGATCCATTAAATTTAGAATGTATCCACCATGTACTTTTCCTCCAAAATTAGAGTGGGAGGGCTGCATAAGCTCGGTTATGGCGACTTTGGACTCATTTGCATTTTTATATTTTGCCATTAGTTTCTGAAATGTGGGGATTGCTCCTGTTTAACATCGGTTACAAAGTACTTCGTATCCCCAAGCCAAAAGAAGGTGGCATAGCGCTCCTTGTAACTCACTTTTACATACTGCCCTTGATATTCTTTCAATTTTTGAATGACCTTGGCGTCCTTGTCCAACACGGAAAATGAAAAAATTTGTGCTCCAGAGATTCCTTGGCTAATTTCTCCCTCCCAAGTTTTTATGACCACGCCTTTGTGGCTCACCTTAATAAGTTCGCCAGAGCGTACGCCCTCGCTGTAGGGTACGAAGTAGATAAATGCATAGTAGATTGCCATTAGGGCCAATACGACAGAGATGAATAGAATCAGTATTTTTTTCATGTTTTGTTTTTAATTCAGAAGATTCAAAATTAATCTTCTTTTGCTTTCCTTAGTAGTTTTTCAGGTATGGATTTTTTGGCCTTGGCTCCCATGGTCTTTAATTTTTCGATACTCGTAACGATATTGCCGCGGCCTTCCGTTAATTTGTTCATCGCACCTCGATATTCTGTTTTTGCTTCGTCCATTCTCTTGCCTACTTTATTTAAATCGGTCACAAAGCCTTCAAATTTATCATAAAGGGCACCGGCTTGTCTTGCAATTTCAATGGCGTTGCGCTGTTGTTTTTCATTATTCCACATACTATCGATAGTACGTAATGTAGCAAGTAGGGTAGCAGGAGTCACAATAATAATATTCTGTTCAAATGCCTTGTTATACAAGGAATTATCCTGATTGATGGCGACTGCGAAAGCGGGTTCTATAGGTATAAAGAGCAATACAAAATCCGGACTTTCCATGGTATACAGGTCTTCATATTTTTTGGCCGATAACTGTTCTACATGTCTACGAAGTGAATTGATATGGTTTTTTAAATGTTTTGGTTTCAATTCTTCTTCGGCATTTACATAACGCTCGTAATCCGTGAGCGAAACCTTGGAATCTACCACCATTTTTTTACCGTCCGGTAGGTTGATGATAACATCGGGGAGTACTCTTGAACCATCTTCGCGCGCAAAACTTTGTTGTACGGAATATTCCCTATCTTTCTCTAAACCCGATTTTTCAAGAACCCGTTCCAATACCAGCTCGCCCCAATTGCCCTGCATTTTACTATCGCCTTTCAACGCCTTGGTCAGGTTCTCAGCCTCTTTTGTGATCTTAATATTCTGATTTTGAAGGTGCATTAGTTGTTCTTTTAAAGCGGAATGTATGCTGATATTTTCCTTCTGGGTATCCTCTACTTTTTTCTCGAACAATTGTATTTTTTCCTGCAGGGGACTCAATATCTGCTTGATGTTTTTTTGATTTTGTTCCGTGAACTTAGAGCTGTTTTGGTCTAGTATTTTATTGGCGAGGTTTTCAAACTCCTTTGTAAATCTTTCTTGTAGCTTGGTCGTTTCTTGCTTTTGTTCGGTATTCAGTCGGTTTAAGTTGTCGTTGATTCCTTCCAAGCGCACAATTTTTTGACCTAGTAATTCTTTTTCTAATTGTGCTTGTCTAAGTTCCTCATCAGCTGTTCCTAGTCGATTTTTAAAGTCTTGTGCTGCTGTATCCCATTGATGCTCGCGCTCCTTCCAAATAGCTTTAACGGAACCGGTTTTTAGCTTTTGTAGGTATACACCCAACAGAACGCCCAGACCAATGGAAAGTAATGCGATGATTAAATAAACAAATTCAGTATTCATGAAATTTTTTAACAGGATAAAGATAGGCGTTTTGCGTTTTGTGGGGTATCAGTTATGTAATTGGTAATGTATTTGTTATTTCCCTCCTAATAAGGAGAGACTGGGGGAGGTGTTGGTCCGGCTATTAGTGTGGTTTCGACAATGGCATGAGTTTTACACACCCCTTAATCCCCTCTTTCTAGAGGGGAAACTCTCAATTATAATGTGAGTTTCAGATTTGAACTACAATATCTTCCCATATACAAAGGGTAGGAGCTACTGTTATGAAATAAAAGGAACATAATTCGAATCTATTGCAATAAGGATGGAGGTAACGGCAACGAACTAAGCTATTTCTTCAACTTAAAGGAACCTGTTGAAGCATCAAATATAATCATATCTGCAGGGAAAAGCTGTTCAAAAGAACCGTTTTCGATAAGTTCGCGAGGTTGTCCGAAGGGATTTTCAATACCATCCAAAATCAATATTTTATCACACAGCTGAATGGCTAAATCTATTTCATGTGTGGTAAACAGCACTGTTTTTTTATAGGTTTTGGCCAGTTGTTTTAATAGCTTTAAAATCTGCACTTTGTGATAAAGGTCTAGATGCGTGGTGGGTTCATCCAATAGAATTAAAGGGGTGTCTTGGGCCATAGCACGCGCTATGAGTACGCGTTGTAACTGACCGTCACTCAACTCATGACATTTTTTGTATTGTAGTTCTTTTAAATCCAGTTGCTGTAAACAGTTTTCTATCTGCGTTTTGTCTTTTTTGGCAAGCGTTCCCAGCCAATTTGTATAGGGTAAGCGGCCTAGGGCAATCAATTCTAAAACCGTTAGGTTTTTTGATGCGATAGGTTCAGTAAGTACGACACTAATTTGGGAAGCTAATTCCTGCGTATTGTACGATGCTAGCTCCTTACCGTTAATTTTAATCGTTCCCGAAAGTTTTGGCTGTACTTTCCCCAAGGTGCGCAACAAGGTTGATTTACCTGCACCGTTTACACCAACAATAGCAAAAAGTTCTCCAGCTTTTAAATCAAAATTAATCTGTTCTGCTATTACTCCAGATTTGTATCCAATAGCTAGTTCTTTTACAGCGATTGTAGTTTCGGTTTTTTCCATATCAAAAAATCATTTTTCGTTTTCTGATTAAGAGCCAAATGACTACCGGCGCCCCTACGATGGATGTAATTGCATTAATGGGAAGCACGCTGGCCGAGTTCGGCAATTGCGCGATGGTATCGCAGAGTAGCATTAAAATGGCACCATACATAAAAACGGCAGGTAATAAAATACGGTGCTCCATAGTTTTAAACAATTGCCGAGTTAAATGGGGAACGGCGAGCCCTACAAAAGCAATGGGGCCTGCAAAAGCCGTGATGCCACCTGCCAAGAGTCCGGTTGCTATAATAATCATCAACCTAGATTTTTTTAAGGCTACCCCCAAACTTTTGGCGTAGTTCTCACCTAATAAAAAAGCGTTCAAGTTTTTTAGTGATAGGATACTTATCAAAAGTCCAATAAAAACAATACAAGTCAATAGGAGCACTTGTGACCATGATAAACTACCCACTGATCCATAAGACCAAAATATAAAACGTTGTAATTGTTCTGCATCAGAAAAATAGGCCAATACGCTAACGATTGCTGCAGTGATACTCCCGAACATAAGTCCGATAATCAGGAGAGCCATGGTGTCCTTTATTCGGTTGGCGACTAACATTACTACCGCCAATACTAAAAAGCTTCCTAAACTTGAGACAACAGCCAAGGAGACGTCGTTTACCAACTCAAACGCTGCGAAACCTGATAATAAAGAACCTCCCATAAGTAACAATGCTGCGCCAAGACTTGCACCCGAGCTAATTCCCAAAACAAAAGGACCAGCCAATGGATTCCGGAACAAGGTCTGCATCAAAAGTCCGCTAACCGCTAGGCCGCCACCTACTAAAATAGCAGTTATAGCTTTAGGTAAGCGATAATCCAAAATAATGTACTTCCAAGAAGGGGTGTCAATTTCTCCTCCAAACAAAGCTTTTAAGGTAGCTCCGAATGGGATGGATACACTTCCCGAACTTATATTCAAGAGTATCACCAACAGTAATGCAACAAAAAGTGCTATGAACCAAATGCTATATGAAGTACTGCCGTTATTCATTTTAGTGGTTTAAAAAAGAAGGGAGCGTATTCTGGCAACAATTCTGGATGGAAAATTCGTACTAAATCCTTAAGAATTAAATCAGGTCTTTGAGGGCCTAATTCGTAAAAAAGAACTCCTCCCGTAGGTCCGGTTGTAGCGGAAAAGGTATGTATATTTTTATTCTTAAAAGCTAGAAATTCGTTGTAGTGTGTATTTGATATCGACATTTCTTCATAGTTTTTAAACTGAGAGGGAGAAATCCAAATCTCCGCTGCTTGGCCTTTTTCTAAGACCGATTCTAAACTCAAGGAGAGGCTTCCCGTTCCTTTGGTATCGGCCCAAAGGTATTGCGCATTTGCATCCGTTATAAATTGGGCGGCCCAACTCTCACCAGTGGGTAGGTACCAAATATCTTTGTATAAAGCGCCACTAAGTACCGTTGGTTTCTTGCTTGCTTGCTCCGCTAATTCTTTTATCTTTTTGTAATCGGCTTCAATTTCATTGAATAGCTTTTCAGCTTGTTTTTGTTTGTTTAGAAGTACCCCAAAAAACTTTATCCATTCTGCTTTGCCTAAAGGGGTTTGCTCTGTCCAGTCTCCATTGAACAAAACCGGGATGCCCGCTTTTTGCAGTAGCTCGTAGGTAGCATTGTTGTTGTCCATCGCAAAACCTACTATAGCATCGGGCTGCATCTCCAATATCATTTCGGTATTTAAGGTTTCGTTTTTTCCCAACTCTTTGATTTTTTCTTGGGAAATCAATTGTCTTGCCAGCATGGAGGAAATGTATTTGGTATCTGGGAAACCCTTTAATTTTTCTAAACCATCAAGTGCTTCCAAGGCAGGAATATGCGTTGTGGAAGTAACTACGAGGTTTTCCACGGGGGTTCCTATTATGGCGTCATAGTTTCCTTTGGGAGAAGGGTTTGACTCTAATACTTCTTTTGGTATACATGCGTAAGTGAAACTTTGGTTGGCATTGGGCCAAGGGCTGGTAACGGTAACTATAGGGAAATCTCCAGTATTGTTAATGGAAAAGCCCAAAGCATGCGTAACCGTATTTTCTGGTTTTACAGTATCTTTTTCTTCAGTTTTTTTTTCCTGCTTACAGGAAACCGAGGTGAGTATGTATAAAAAACAAATAACAAGAGTGAAACGTTTCAATAGCGGTGTATTATGACAAGGAAAATCCTTTAGTTGAACTGCAAAGTAACAAAAGTCATTTTTCATGGATTCAACATACCGTAATTTTATTGAAAATAAAAAATATGAGAAGCGATTCCAACATGTTAATTTATATTATTGGCGGCGTTATTTCATTACATTTTGTTGTCGGTTTTATCTGGCTAGCAATCAAAATGAATAAGAAAAAAGATAATAGCGCAGAGAATTAAGTTACTTTCGTAGGGAATTTAGGTTTGACAGGGTTATTGCAAGTATTGAAGCGCTGAAATAAGTTCAACGCAAGCAAGTTCAGCATAACGATGTCAATTAAAAGGGAATCCGGTGCATCAATTTACGAGATGCGAATTTAGAAGTACCAATTTTTACTTCAATTTAAAATCAAAACTCGTAATAGTATAATTCCGGAGCTGTTCCCGCAACTGTAAGTATATATCGATATTTTTCGGTATCCCATTCTAAAGGATGGGTTGTCTTTTCTTCATGCCACTGCTTGTGCCGAACTTGTTTCGGAACCTCTTAAAGAAGTTGAACGCTTCTAAATTAGAGCTATTGGATCAAGTCCAATACAGACGGGAAGGTTAAGGAACAAATTACGAGTCAGGAGACCTGCCAGATTCATAACATAAAAACGTTAAACCTTCGGGATAAGGGTTTACGGTTATGAAAAAGTACAGTTATATCATATTGTTATTATTGTCCGTAATGTGGCAAGCAGCCGCCCAAGATTTGCCCTTGCAAAAACTGGACGAGGTCGTGGTATCCGATATCCGCCTGCAACGTTACGCCGATGGGCATAAGGTTACCGTACTACAAGATAGTACGATTAAGCGCAATGGACTTTTTCTTACTTCGCTACTTAGTTTTAATTCTAATATCTATTTTAAGGAAAACGGTTTGGGCATGGTATCGTCGCCCGCGTTTCGCGGAACCAATGCCTCACATACTGCCGTGGTCTGGAACGGTATTAATATTAACTCTCAATTAAACGGGCAAGTAGATTTTAATACCGTAAATCCTTTTAATTATAGTTCTGTTGCTATCAGGAGTGGTGGTGGGAGCGTTCAGTTTGGTACTGGTGCCATTGGGGGATCCGTACATTTGAATAACGATTTAAAATTTGAAAAGCATTTAGACCAGCAGGTGTTTATAAGCTATGGAAGTTTTGATACCCGTAGTGTTAATTATAACAACAGCTTTGGAACAGGTCAGTGGTCTAGCAGTATTGGAGTAAATTATAATAGCTCAGATAACGACTACCGCTATCTGGAAACAGATGAACGCAATGTTAATGGCGACTTTGAACATGTAAATATAAACGCCAATGCAGGCTACATTATTAATGATAAAAATGTACTTAGAGGCTACCATCAAAGTTTTATTGGCGACCGAAACTTATCCGGGAATTTAGTAGCGCCTAGTCGCAGTAGGTACGAGGATACCCAGCACCGCACCCAACTAGAGTGGTCTAATTTTGGAACTAATACAATTTCTAGGTTAAAGGTGGCACACTTACATGAAGCTTTCAAGTATTACGAAAACAAGGATTCCGATGCATTTTCGGACGGTAGGGTCACTACATTGCTTGCCCGTTACGCTATGGATATAAAACTATCGGATGCTTTTCGGCTGAATTCTTTTTTGGAATACAATAACTTCAGCGCTAATGGCAGCAGTTTTGGAACACCCCAACGAAATGATTTGGCGCTAACCGCAGTTCTAAAACATACCATAACCACCAAGGCACGATACAATCTCAGCGTGCGACAAGATATTTCTACTGATTTTTCTGCGCCCTTGGTTTTTGCTTGGGCCGGAGGCTATGATTTTAGTGCGGCGTATCAGTTGCAATTGAACGCCTCCCGTAATTTTCGTATGCCCACTTTCAATGATCTGTATTGGCAGCCAGGGGGTAATCTTGACTTGAAGCCGGAAAACTCGTATCAGTTCGATTTAGGGCATCAAATTAAGGTCAATAAGCTATCCGTTAATCTAAATACCTATTATATCGAAACTAAAGATATGATCCGTTGGTTACCCAATACTAGTGGATTTTGGGCGCCGACCAATGTGGATGCGGTGCAGATATACGGGGTGGAAGCAGAGCTTGCGTTTAAAAAATCCATTGGAAAAGAACAAGAAATCGAGTTTAGAACGAATTATGCGTATACCGTTTCAGAAGATAAAGCCACCCAAGAACAGCTTATTTATGTCCCCTTGCACAGGGCAAACACTTCCCTTGCCTATAGTTTTAGCAATCTGGGACTGTTTTATCAACACCTGTACAACGGGTCTGTCTCTATAATAGGTGGGGAGTTAGACGGATATCAGGTGGCGAATACCGGACTTACTTATACCATAAAAACCCAAAACAGTTTGCAATACCGTTTTGGCATAACTGTGAACAATCTTTTTAATACGTATTATGAAAATATCGCTTTACGACCGATGCCTAACAGAAATATTCAAACCCAATTAGTATTAAATTTTTAGAAATGAGAACAAACAAATTAGTGATGATTGCAGCATTGGCCGGAATCCTTTTTACAGGATGTACAGATGATGATGAACCAGCTGCTTTGCCAGGTGTAGGTATTTCCTTGGTGGAAGAATCCGTAGGGGAGGACGCAGGAACGGTCTCCTTAACATTTACCACGACGAATACTTTTGCCACAGATGTGGAATTGAGTTACGAGCTAGGCGGGACAGCAACGGCAGATGCTGATTATACTGTAAGTCAAGGTACTTTGATTTTAGAAGCAGGAACTACTTCGGTTAATCAAAGCTTAAGTATTATTGACGATGCAGAGGTAGAAACAGATGAAACGTTAATTGTTACTCTTAAGTTAGTGGATGGTGCAACAGAATTTATTTCTAACAATAGTTCTGTAACCCTAACAATTACCGATAATGATTCCTTTGCGTATGAAAACGGAATTTTAGTGCTGCACGAGGGTAATTTCTTTGGCGGAAATGCGTCAGTTTCGTTTATAACAGAAGATTTGTCTACCACCACAAACGATATTTTTACCGAATTAAACGATATCCCTTTGGGAGATGTGGGTCAAAGTATGGGTTTCAATGATGACCTTGCTTACATCGTTGTCAATAATTCACAGAAAATCGAAGTCGTAAATAGATATACATTCAAATCTGTAGGCACTATCGATGCGGGACTTTTGAATCCGCGCCATATTGCTTTTACCAAAGGAAAGGGTTATGTGACCAATTGGGGCGATGGGACAGATGTAGCAGATGATTTTGTGGCTGTTATTAATTTAGAAAGTTTTACGGTGGAGAATACCTATTCTGTCCCTGAAGGTCCAGAAGCTATTGTAGCTACCGAAGATTTTATCTATGTAGCGCATCAAGGCGGATTTGGTCAGAATAATATTGTTACGGTAATTGACGCCAATACGAATACCATTGATAGTCCAATTATAGTGGCTGATAGACCAAACTCGATACAATTGATAGATGGGACCTTGTGGGTGCTCTCTGGGGGAAATCCCTCGTGGACAGGAAATGAAACTGCTGGGCAGTTGGATAAAATTGATATGATGACGAATACTATTGAAACGACCTTCGCTTTCGCACAAACGGAACACCCCGGAAATCTTTCGGTAGATGGTGACAACTTGTATTATTTGATGGATGGAAATGTGTTCAACATAAATTTAGCTGATACAGCGCTGCCCTCAACTTCAATACTTACCGGAGTGGCTTTTTATGGTATGACCGTAAATAATGGAAAACTATACGGTGCAGATGCCAAGGATTTTGCCAGTAATGGTACTTTGGAGATCTATGACTTAGGCACCAATTCTTTGGACGCTTCCTTAGAAGTCTCCATCATTCCAGGTGCTATTTACTTTAATGGTGCCTTTGAATTTTAATAAGACATTAGTATTGAAATCAAAAAGCAGCCTCAAAAGGGCTGCTTTTTATATGATTTGTATATCGTTTTTAGTAATGCGTATCATCTATCATTCGGTCGCTTAAAGGACCGAACATTTTTGAACTACTTATTATGTTTGCAGGTGTTTTAACTGTAAAGTCTCGTTTGCCGGTACCAGCGGTTATTTCTTGTATGGCCCTTGCTAATAAGGGTTCATTCTGGTCCCCTAAAATACCTAAATTTTCTAAATCTTCCTTCAATTGAACGTCAGGAACTAGTCCATCCGTAAAGTCTGAAAAACCTTCTGCGTTTTCGTTACGTCCTAATAAGGGTTGTATGGCCCATTGTACTTTTGGATTTATCTTATTTATTCTAGAAGGGGTATATAAATAAGAGTTTTCACGGTCGTCTACTAATGTAGTAGAAAATTCGTTTTTTCCCCGTGTTACATCTCCAATTTGTATCACGTCCATATATGGCTCTAGAGAATTAATTAATAACTCACTGGCAGAAGCAGAGCTAGCTGAAGTTAGTACGTACAATTTGCTCAATCCTAGAGAGTTTATAGTTTGGTTTCCCACTTTATCAGTAAAGTAAACTTCCAACCTGTCCTTGCTAAACTCAGGCTGTAGTTTTTCATTATATCGTTTTCTTAGAAATAAATCTTCAGTATTGGTGCCATAAATCATACTGGCCAATAAGCGTGTGGTATTTACAGAACCTCCAGGGTTGTACCTAAGGTCCATAACAAGATTGGTAATACCTGCTGATTTTAATCCTTCAATAGCAGCATAAAGCTCATCATCGTACTCGTTTGTAAACTGATTGTACATTAGGTACCCAATGTTCTCTCCATTTATTTCAAACGATTTTGAAATAAATACTGGATTTTCCGATAAGGCTTTTTCTTTTGTAAGTGTTACTTCTTTTCCGTTAGCAGCCACCTCACCATCAATAAATTCTGCCATATTTAGGGTATACTCATTATTTTCACCAAAAAGCAATGCTCTATAGTTGTCAATGTTCAGCGCTTGCCCGTCAACTCCGGTAAATAGTTCTCCCCTTTGGATATCCCTCGTAGTTGCATTTGAACCGGGAATGATATAGCGCACAAATCCAAAAATATTGTCGCTATCCTGAAACCGAACTAAGCCAAATTCCAGACCATTACTTCTAGAAATTCCTGAGAGGGATTGCGTAAGTATGGTATAATCTTCATTGTAAAAACTAAAACGATCCTCTACAAATTGTAATTTATTTTCAAAGAAGGCAGCAGGAGTATCTTCAGAATCCAAAAACGCAGTGTATTCCAGTCGTCCTTCGTTTGTATTGGTAAACCGATCATCTGCTAAGTCATCCACCTCTGCTTGCCAGAAGTACCAGTAGTTCATTGCTTTCCACATAAAATCCTGAACCTCCACACCTGCGTCAGGGCTTGGATTCACGGTTCCAGGGATAGAAAACGGTTCATCCTTGGAGCAGGAATAAATAAGGATAAAACTAAAAAGGTAAAAGAACTTTTTCATAAATAGGTTTGATACGTTTTATGGTAATTTAAGAGAAGTTTAAGCCTCAAAAATTATTTTATAATATCGTAATTAGATATTTCTCTGTAAGGCTTTCTTTGGTTAGAACTAGATATCGTTTTAATCTTTAGGGATTCCGGAACCAAGATATTTAAGGATTTACCAGTCACACCTGTTATTTGTTGAATGGCTAAATCAAGTAAGGGCTCTCCTTGTTCTCCTAACTGGCCTAGATTCCCTAACGATTCCAATAATAGGAAATCTGGTTGTAGTCCGTCTGTGAATTCCCCAAATCCGGCTGCGTTTACATTGGTACCAACTAAAGGCTGTAAAGCATATTTATGGTCTTCATCCGCACCCTCAAGGGTGTTAAAATCACCTCCTAGTACAATAAAGGGAATGGGTAAATCTGGTTGACCAGCCTGACTAAACGCTTGATCTGGATTATCTACCAAGGTAACGGAAAATTCATTTTTTCCACGGGTAATATCTCCGATATGCGTTACGGTTATATAGGGCTTTAAGCTATTAATGACCAACTCGCTGGCAGAGGCGCTATCATCTGTTGCAATAATATATACCGCATCTAGGTTTAAGCTGTTTAATGCAGCTCCCTCTATGTTATTAATAAATGTGTTTTCCGAGCCTAAAATATTTTGCCAATTTGTGTTCCATTGTTCACGAGAAAAAAGATCACCATTGAACTGTCCAGTAATCATGCTAGCTAATCTAGTGGCCGATTGTACAGACCCACCTAGATTGTAACGTAAATCTAAAACTAACTCGGATACACCTGCAGTCTTTAACTGGGAAAAGGCCTCATTGAGTTCGGTGTCAAAATTACTGGTAAAACTATTGTACATTAGGTACCCTATTTTGGTGCCGCTTACTTCTAAAATATTTACAATATGTACTGGGTTTTCGGTAATTTCCTGTTTTACTACTTCAATATTAATACCGTTAGGTGTTAATGCCTCCTCGGTCAATGTTGCAAAGTTTAAGGTGATTACATCAGGATTTAAAAGGTCTAGATTACTCGTGGTAATACTTCCTTCTGCATTTGTTTCGGCAAATAGTTCTGTGTTATTTACGGCATAAAAGATGTCACCTCTTTTTATGTTTTTTGCAGCAGCATCCGAACTATTGATTACGTAGCGTACTACACCAACAACTTTATTCCCACCTTCTGGAGGTCTTGTTAACGTAAATTCAATCCCATTGGTTTTAAAAACACCTGCGAAGGAATTGAAAAGGATATCATAGTCATCTACAATAACACTGAATCTGTCCCTTGGTGAACGCAAGGTCTGAAACAGTCCCCTTGGTGTTGCAAAATTATTTAAAAAGGTATGGTATTGAGTGGTGTCAGCAAATCTTTCGTTTCCTAGTTCCAATACTTCATCTTGCCATAAGTACCAACTATTCATAGACGTCCAGAGGAAATCGTTAATCTCATTCTCAAGTTCTACTGCTACTGTTTCTGCTTCTTCGATTATAGCGTCTTCATCATTTTTTTTACATGAATTAAAAACTACGCTAAACCCAAGGAACAATAAAAAATACTTTTTCATAACTACTTTTTTCATAGACGATTTAAGAAATTAAATATCAATAACTATTCCAAAAACAAGGTGCTTAGCTAGTTCATGTAATTTCATTCTTTTTTTTATATACGTCAAATTCCCTTTTAGGGATGTTAAATTTACCTTTATATGAAGTAAAAAAAAATTAATTGTAACAAAATTCGTTGAACTTCGTCTTCTTTTTGTAAACCATTAAGACATGTTTACAAACAACCAACAACGCATGAAACAATCGGAATTTTTAAATGTGGTAATGCCTTTTAAGGATAAGTTGTACCGGTTGGCTAAACGACTTTTAGTATCCAGTGAGGAAGCAGAAGATGCTACACAGGAGATTTTAATGAAGTTATGGTCCAAGAAAAATAAGATAGAAGGCTATAAAAGTGCGGAGGCTTTTGCCATGACCATGACAAAGAATTATTGTTTGGATCGTTTAAAGTCCAAACAAGCTAGCAACTTAAAATTAGTACATAGTAATTACAGTGACGATAGTAGTTCCTTACAACGACAAGTAGAAGCAAGGGACAGTATAGATTGGGTACAGCGGATTATGGAGGAGTTGCCAGAACAACAAAAACTGGTATTACAATTGCGGGATGTGGAACAGTATGACTATCAGGAGATTGAAGCTTTGTTGGATATGAAACCCACAGCAATACGAGTGGCATTGTCAAGGGCAAGAAAAACGATAAGAGAAAAATTAACAGAAAAACATAGGTATGGAATTGGATAACATAGAAAAACTTTTGAAAAAGTATTTTGAGGCTACCGCCACGGTAGCGGAGGAAGAAACCTTACGAATGTATTTTTTAAGTGATGATGTCGCACCACACTTAGAGCAGTATATGCCAATGTTTCAATATTTCTCTAAAGCTAAAGAAGAGCGCTATACCAAAAAGTTGCCATTACAGCCCAAAAGAAATATATACAGATGGGCATCGGTAGCTGCAGTAGCCCTTTTTACGGTAGGCGTGTACTTTAATACTAGAACTAGTGTAGTATCCGGAAGCTTGGAAGAAGAATACACGGCAGCCGAAATTGCATCCGCGCAGGAGGCGTTTGCTTTATTGGCCATGAACTTTAATAAAGGCACGGAACAATTATACCACTTGGAAGAATTTGAAAAAACCACCAATAAATTTTTAATCAAATAATAATAAACGAATATGAAAAAGATAGTAATAGTTGTAGTAATGATAGTTGCACCTTTTTTTGTGCAGGCACAGGACATTTTTGAGAAATATGAGGATAATGATAAGGTTACTTTTGTAGCTATGCAGCCAAAAATGTTCCAGATGTTGGCAAAAATGAGCGTAAACTCAGACGATCCCGAAGCAAGAGAGTTTTTTGATCTTGTAAATTCCATTAGCAGTTTTAAGGTAATTACCACGGAAGATGTATCAATTACAAAAGATGTTGACAGCTGGGTTACGAACCGTTTAAAAACATCTTCGTTTGAAGAGCTTATGCGGATTAGGGACGGTGGTTCTAATGTGAAGTTTTACGTGAAAGAAGGCAAAGATTCTGATCACGTAAAGGAACTTTTAATGTTCGTAACCGGAATGAAAGATATGGACATAGACCTTAACGGTAGGAAAATAGAAACGGTTCTGCTTTCTTTGACAGGGGATATAAATCTAAAATCGGTTTCTAAATTAACAGATAAAATGGACCTTCCCGGTGGCGATCAGTTGGGTAAGGCATCAAAAAAGAATAATTAAAATTAGTAATAGGTATTGTGAAGCAAGGTGTTGAAGCTTCGCGTTAAAAAAAGAATATCAATTCATCAATCTATAAATCATTCTTCCTAAAAATTATGGAAGTATTTAAAAACAACAATCATGAAAAAAGTAACATTAGTAATTGTATTCGCTTTAGTATCTGCATTCGGTTTTTCACAATCCATTTTTGACAAGTACGAGGATATGGATAATGTAGGATCGGTAATCATAAATAAAGGTCTTATAGAATTAGCGTCAAATCTAGGTGCTATGAGCGACGATGCGGATGCAAAAGAGTTTATGGAGGTAGCAAGTGGTCTTAACGGTGTAAAGGTTTTTATGACAGAGGACGCAACAGTATCTGCAGATATGGCTAAAACCGTTAAAAAATATCTAAAATCTTCTAAATTAGAGGAGTTGATGCGGGTAAAGGACAAAGATGTAAATGTAAAGTTCTACGTAAGGGATGGTAAAAAGAAAGATCACGTTAACGAGCTGTTAATGTTCATTTCTGGATTAGACAATGCTAATATCGGAAACCATGGTAGAAAGTTAGAAACAGTGCTTGTGAGTCTTACAGGCGATATCGATTTGAATAAGATAGCTACGCTTACGAATAAAATGAACTTGCCCAAGGAATTGAACGAGGCCGGTAAATAATCATATTTCTATAAAAAGAATTTCCATACTAATGAGTTACACCTCATTTGTATGGATTTCTTCATAGAATCACTTAAAATAGAAGCTCATGAGAATAATAATAAAAAGTTTAGTAGTCTTTCTAGCCATCGCACTTTCATCCTGTTCGTCTACCCAGAGTTTGCAGGAATATTATATAGACAGCAGCGAAAATCCAAATTTTTTAGCTTTTGATATTCCAACGAGTATCCTTAACCTAGATACTGCGGAACTGAGCGAAGACCAAACAATTGCTTACGAATCTCTTAAAAAATTAAATGTATTAGCATTTAAAAAAACGGTTGACAATGTAACCGCTTATAAGGCGGAGAGAACCAAGGTAAAAGCGATACTCGCCAACGATGACTATAAGGAGCTTATGAAAATGAATACCGAATTTGGCCGTGCCAGTATCAGATTCAAGGGAGCGGATGATGCTATTGATGAAGTAATCATTTTTGGTGATAATAAAGATAAGGGATTTGCTTTAGTACGTGTATTGGGAAAGAATATGAACCCTGCACATTTTGCTCAACTATTACAAGCATTGGAAAAATCTGACTTTAATGGAGAAGGTCTTGGAGATTTAGGAGACTTTTTTAAAGAATAGTTCTTCTATTTTAGCCCAACAAAAACCTATTGCAAATCTAACGCAATAGGTTTTTTCTGTTTTAACCCTAATCTTATTTGTCATAAATGTGACCTTCTGTTTATATTCGTGTCTTAAGGTATAGAATAAATAACACTAAAAACTTAGAAGACAATTATGGAAAATTTATCGATGGAAACAATAATGGGTTATGTAGAAAGCTACGGTGTACCTGTTATAAAGGCAATTCTTATCTACATTATCGGTTCTTGGATTATTAAAAGAGTAATCAAAGCGGTAAGAAATGTAATGACTAAACAGGATTACGATAAATCTCTCCAGAAATTTTTATTGAATTTAGCGAAATGGGCGTTGACTATATTCTTGATAATTACTGTAATTTCTACGCTAGGAGTAGAGACTACTAGTTTTGCTGCGGTAATTGCTGCTGCTGGTTTGGCTATTGGATTAGCATTACAAGGTTCTTTGTCCAATTTTGCAGGGGGCGTATTACTGATTATTTTTAAGCCTTATAAAATTGATGACTTAATAGAAGCACAAGGTGTTTTAGGCTCTGTAAAGGAAATAGAGATTTTCACCACCAAATTAATTACACCACAAAATAAGTTAGCTATTATTCCTAATGGTGCTATGGCGAATGGAAACATTGTTAATTATACCACAGAAGGTAAAATTAGAGTTGACACAACCGTTGGGGTAGATTATAGTTCGGATATTAAAAAGACGAAGGAAGTGCTTTTGGCCATGCTACAAGCGAACCCCATGGTATTAAAAGAACCAGCCCCAAGTGTAAATGTTGAGGAATTAGCAGATAGCTCTATTAACTTAGCGGTACGTCCGTTCTGTAAACCTGAAGATTATTGGACAGTATATTTTGCTACTATTGAAGGCACGAAAGAAGCCTTAGACAAAGCTGGTATCGAAATACCATTTCCACATGAGGTACAGATCAATAAATAAAAAGTTCATTTGTTAGAAGAGGAAAAGACCGCAATTTTGCGGTCTTTTTTTTGTTATAGCGATAAGTTCGCTAGCTAAACTAAATCTTATTATTAAATTCCCGTATAGTTACTTGGCGTAATCTGTTTTAATTCTGTTTTAATAGCATCCGAAACTTCTAAAGTATCAATAAAGTTTGCAATGGATTTTTGATTGATTTTTTCGTTGGTTCTAGTAAGTCCTTTTAGGGCTTCATATGGATTAGGATAGCCTTCACGTCTTAAAATTGTTTGGATAGCTTCCGCAACCACGGCCCAGTTGTTTTCCAAATCCTGTTCAAATTTTTCCTTGTTCAGCAATAACTTATTCAATCCTTTTAAAGTAGATTGAAATGCAATTATTGTATGGCCAAAGGGTACGCCAACATTCCTGAGTACCGTACTATCGGTTAAATCCCTTTGTAATCTAGATACCGGTAACTTCGCAGATAGATGCTCAAAAATAGCGTTTGCCATTCCAATATTTCCTTCGGAATTTTCAAAATCGATAGGGTTAACTTTGTGTGGCATCGCAGACGAGCCCACTTCTCCAGCTTTAATCTTTTGTTTAAAATAGTCCATGGAGACATAGGACCAGAAATCTCGGTTTAGGTCAAGTATGATAGTGTTGATACGTTTTAAGGTATCAAACAGCGCTGCCATGTGGTCATAGTGCTCAATCTGTGTGGTTGGGAAGGAATGTTGTAATCCTAGTTTTTCCTGAACGAAACTACTACCAAATGCTCTCCAATCAATATGTGGATAAGCTACTTTATGTGCATTGAAATTTCCTGTAGCACCACCAAATTTTGCAGCGCTTGGAATGTCGTTCAAAAGATTAAACTGTTCTTTTAAGCGAGTTACAAAAACAGCGATTTCCTTTCCAAGTCGGGTAGGAGAAGCAGGCTGACCGTGCGTCCGAGCTAACATGGGTATATTGGCCCATTCTGTTGAAAGTGCTTCTAACTTTTCCAAAACCTGAAAATACTGTGGCACATAAACGACGTTCATTGCCTCCTTAATAGAAAGCGGAATAGCTGTATTGTTTATGTCTTGGGAGGTTAATCCAAAATGTATAAATTCCTTAAAAGGAGAAAGGCCAAGGGTATCAAATGCCTTTTTTATAAAATATTCAACAGCCTTAACATCGTGGTTGGTTGTTTTTTCTATGTCTTTAATTGCTTGGGCATCCTTAGTGTCAAAATTAGAATAGATTTCCCTAAGGGCCGTAAATTTTGAGTGATCAAAGTTGGAAAGTTGGGGTAAGGGAATCTCGCATAAGGCAATAAAGTACTCAATCTCTACTTGTACTCTATACTTTATAAGTGCTTCTTCAGAAAAGAATGGAGCTAAGGGTGCCACTTTGTTTCTGTAGCGACCGTCGATAGGGGAGATGGCATTTAATTCGTTCAGGGACATACTCTTATGATTGGTTTGTGTTAAAGCAGGCAAAGATACTTATTACGAGCGCAGTTTAAAAGTAAGGGGCAGAAGAGTTTATAAAATTGTTATCTGTTATTTCTACGGTTTTAGTCGGCCTATTATTTTTAATGTCATTCTGGCACGTGCTTTATAGGCAGCACTACCTTTAGCGTAGTCTTTCTCTAAGATGATTTGCAACTCTGGGTGTATCCAATCATATGTTCGCCCTAGTAAAACTAAAGTGGTCATGGAATACGCTTTAGCCGCTACTTTATGATCGCCAATGAGCCAATCAAAACAAACAGCTGCTATTCTTTCTAATTGTGAGTTGGTTACATGTTGTTGACTTTTATTTGGTGTTTTAGAATAGTAGGCAATTATAAGAAGTTCGCAAATTTTTGCCATGGGTCTGACTGCCGAATCTAGGTGTACTCTATCTAAAAGGGCCGTGAAACTATCTAAATGAGGAAATAGGTAGCTTAACTCTTTTCGGATAACACTTTCCAGAATCCAGCTAGCGCGGCAGCTAATAGGATCCTTAATTTTACCGATTATGGCTAGCAGCGTTTTAATCAAGCTTGGTTCGCCCAAGATGAAATCGGCCATTTTACTCCGTTTTTCCCTCGTGTGATCTGTATATTCAAGTTTGATGTATAATTCTTTTTCTGTCATTTACGGTTTTCAAGGTTTTTTACCTTAAGAGTGGTATACAATGCATTCTAATTGTTCGATTTATCTGCCTATTCACCAACGAACTGCATTGTAGTGCTATTCAGTGACAGGGAAGTTTTGGATCATCAAAACTTCTTACGTTTACTATGCAAGTAATACCTTCACCAACTTAGGAACACCAACAGCAGCTGTTGATGAAAATATGATCAAATTTTTTCTATTATGTCTTGAAATGGAAGGCTTTGGGTCAATAAAATAAATGGGAACATTGTCTTCAACAAAATCGATTAAGCTTGCTGCTGGGTATACCTTCATAGACGTTCCAATAATGATAAGGATATCTGCTGTTTTAGTGATTTCAACCGCTTGGTCTAGCAATGGGACAGCTTCTCCAAACCATACGATATGTGGCCTCATTTGACACCCTTTTTTACATACATCTCCTTGTACGATATCTTTTGTCCATGGAATTATTTCATTTTCGAAAACCGTACTGCGGGCTTTTAAGAGTTCTCCATGAAGATGTAAAACCGATTCACTCCCTGCCCTTTCGTGAAGATCGTCTACATTTTGGGTTATGATACTAACCTTAAATTTTTCTTCTAATTTCACTAGCGATTGATGGCCGGCATTGGGTTCTACATGCAACAATTGCTTTCGCCTTTGGTTATAAAATTCTAATACTAATGCGGGGTTATTAGCAAAACCTTCAGGCGTAGCTACTTCCATTACGTCGTGTCCTTCCCACAATCCGTCTGTATCTCGAAAGGTTTGCAGGCCACTTTCCGCGCTTATTCCAGCGCCTGTTAAAATTACGATATGCTTCATTTTATCTAATTTCCCCTAAAAATATACTTTTTATTATCTTGGTTTCATGGAAGAAACACAACTTTTGACCTATTTAGAGGATTTTATTTCAGAAGAACGTCGGGAGCGCTTTATTACAGTGCTAAACAAACGTACCAAATACATTACAGTAGCCTTGGAAGATGTTTTTCAAATGCACAATACTAGTGCTGTCATCCGGAGTTGTGATATTTTTGGTGTACAGGAGGCGCACTTGATACAAAACCGAAATGCGAACGAACTGGATAAGAATATTGCGATGGGGGCACAGCAGTGGGTAGATGTACATCGACACAAGAACACAACCGATTGCATTAAGGTACTTAAAAACGAAGGATACCAGATTATAGCAACAACGCCCCACAACGATTCCGTTTTGTTGCAAGATTTTAAAATCAAGGATAAAGTGGCCCTGTTTTTTGGAACGGAACGTGACGGTTTAACCACAGCTGTTTTAGAACAGGCAGACGGTTTTTTAAAAATTCCTATGAAAGGTTTTACAGAAAGTCTGAATATTTCCGTTGCTGCAGCGATTATCCTGCACGAGATACGTTATAAATTAACACAGGTAGATGTGCCTTGGCAACTCACGGAATCCGAGAAATTATTAAAACGTTTAGAATGGACCAAGAAATCTATCAAAAGTATCGACAACATAGTGGAACGTTATAAAAATATAACTTAAGTCGTAACTATACTCATACCTGTAGATTTAAAATATGACTTTTATAGGACCTTTTTAAGACTATAAAAGTATCTGCGCTGTAAACTGAAATCTACTTATTCTTTCAATTCCAATAAAGCGATATCAAAATCGTTATCTAAGATTATTTTCCCTTTTGCAACTACTACTTCAGTCTCGGAATAGGTGTCGAATAGGGTAGTGCCGTCACCGAAAAATCCTTTCACCGAGAGCGACTTTTTACCTTTTGGTAAGTCTAGACCAACCACAACTTTGTCCTTGTACTCGTCCTTGATGTAAGTTCTGCTGAAGACATAGGGTGTTTTTGATAATCTTTCGTGTTTTCCAGCTCCTATTGCAAGATGGTTGTTTCTAAATGTCCCTAGTTTTTGCCAGTGTGCAAGCGTGTTTTTAGTTTGCGTTAAGCTCTCTAATTCTTCCCAGTTCATAAAGGAACGTAGGGTCGCGTCTCCTTGCGTACTATCTATGACAAGGCGTCTAGCTGTTTCGTCACCGTAGTAAACTTGTGACGCACCGGGAGTCAATAAAAGTACATTTGCGGCTCTTATAGGGTCTTTTCGTTCTTGATCAAAGGGTTGGCCATCATCATGGGAGGTGAGGTAATTTACAACACTTTTGTTCTTCAATTTCGTATGTAGTAGTTTGCTGTATTTTGTAAATATTTTATCATAGCCGTTTAGGGCATCGTTCTTTAATTCAAAATTGATAAGGCTGTGAAATCCATAGTCAAAATAGTCCACTTTTTTATCACCAAAATCAAATTTCCGTCCACCTGAAATCCCGTAATTATAAACTTCACCAACCATATAGAAAGGAGTGTCATCCAAGGTATACTTTGGATTTTTCTTCTTCCATATTTCAAAGGAATAGGATGCCTCCTTATAAAGTTCCGCCCATGCATTTTCGTTCACATGCTTTACGGTATCTACCCTAAAACCGTCAACCCCAAATTCGTTTACATAATCAGTCAACCACTTAATAATATAGAATCTAGGAGCCCTAGGATATCCTGTTCTGTCAAAAAACAGCTGTAGTTCATCTAATTCTGCGCTTAGTCTTCCTTCTTTTTTCCATTTTGCCATTAAGGCGTCTGGAAGTTTCACAGGTTTATTAGAAGCTGTAAGAATATCCGGAAGGTTGTCTACAAGGGTGCAATTAGTGGTGTTATCGTAGGCAGTGAATTCACAGGTAGGGTCTGTAATTACCCACTCTTTCGGCCATACTGAATCTTTTTCCGTTACCGGTCCGGTATGGTTCAGTACCACGTCCAACAATACTCTTATTCCTTTTTTATGTGCACTTTGTACCAATGCACCTAAGTCCTCTTTTGTGCCAAAATTTGGGTCCATAGCGGTCCAGTCGCTGGCCCAGTAGCCATGGTAGCCGTAGGTGTTACCGGTAGCTTCGTCGGTATCGCCATGTATTTGCTCAACCACGGGTGTAAACCAAATGGCATTTATACCTAAATCACTAAAATAACCCTCTTCTATTTTCTTTGTAATGCCTTGAATATCACCACCCATAAAACCTCTTAGTTTTCCGGTGGGGTTGCTGCGATCAAAGTTAATATCGTTGTTTGGGTTTCCGTTGTTGAATCTGTCCGTTAGTAAAAAATAGATATTTGCACCGTCCCACACAAATGGCAACTGTTTTTTAACTTCCACAATACTATCCCTTACAACCATAGTCAAAGTAGGCTGCTCTTTATTTTCGGACTTACAAGAAGCTATAAGTGAAATTAAGGTAAGTAAGGTTAGTAGGTATTTCATGAGCATTCTATTTGCTCTAAAGCTATAAAATGCAAATGGAAATGAAAAATTTTATTTTCTACGGTTCAATACTTTAAACTCCTCATAGCAACTACTTATGGCATCTAGAATTTGAAGGTCGTTTGCGGTGATGATAAAGGACTTGGAGTAGTTACAGTTGTTTAAAATATCTTGAATATCAACTTTCTCTAACTGTAAAAATTCAGTTAAAGTTTCGCGGTCAAATTTTGAGGCCAATAGATTTCGGATTTCTTCATCCTCTTTCATTTGACGTAACTTTTGCATTTGAGCAGGTTTTTTTCCAAAAAGATTACGAAGCAGGTCTGCAGGATTCAGTATGGCGCCAAGTACTTTAGTAACTGCACTTGGGTTTTTGTTTCCCCCTTCGTAAGCCACAGATAAGCCGGATATACTGTATTGATACGCGTTATTTATCGGAAGGTTCTTTACGTCTATCTCTAGATAGCCCGTAAGCTGGTAAGGCCTCACGATTACCTCTTCCAACGCATAGGCAAGCTCTGTTAGGGCAATTTTAGTATCCTCGAATTTGAACATATCGTTCGTTACTCGAATCTTTTGGGATTTAAAACCAAGAAAAGAAAGGTAAAGCGTATCGTTTACAGCGGCCGTAATCGAAAATTCTCCCTTTTCATTGGTAATGGTGCCTATAACTTGGTTCAGGTTGACCACATGAACACTTTCCATACGAACATCGGTCTGGGCGTTTACGACAATTGCACGAATATCTATGTTTTCTGGCGTTTCTTGTGAAACGGCCCAAATTGATATAAAACAGAAAAGAAAACCTAAATATTTACCCATAAAAATCCTACGCTATGTGTTGCAAGCTACAAACAAACCAAAAAAAATACGCCGAAGCGTATTTTTTAATATACAATTAACTAAAAGAAATCACCTTTTCTTTTCTGGCTTCTTCTTTTTCCAGAGTTAGGGCTTTCAGATTTACTTCTTTCCCTGCTTCTTCCTTTGCTAGCACCACGGTCATCATCTCTGCGACTACTACCGCTTCTTTTTCCTTTGAAACCGCCGCCGCCGCCAAAACTACTGCCACCGCTTCTGCGTTTACCGCCTCCGCCACCACCAGGGTTTTTAGAAACCTCAACATTTACAAAACGACCATCTACTTTGAATTCTGTAAATGTTCCTAATATTTTCTCGGTAACTTCAGCATCTGTATTAAAAAAAGAAAAACTTTCTTTTACATCTACCTTGAATACATCGTCTTGACCAAGACCAGCTGTGTCCCTAAGGAAATCTTTTAAAGACATCCAATCATAGCCATCTTTCTCACCAATATTAATGAAATAACGTACAGATCCACTTGTTGGTGTTTCGCCACCTCTTCTACCATCACTTCTTTCACTTCGTTCCCCTCTATCTCTTCCGCTGTCAGAAGAGTTTAAGTCCTTTGACTTATTATAATAGGTTGAGAATCTTGTAAATTCAGCAGATATTAATTTTTTTATAAGTTCTTCGCGATCTATTCCTTCTAATATATCATTGATAGCGGGTAAATAGCTGTCAATATTTGAATTAGTTTCTGTATCCTTTATTTTATTTGCTAAGTGATGTAATTGGATACCACAAATTTCCGATCCAGAAGGAACTTTTTTCAATTCAAATTTCTGGTTAATCTTATTCTCAATAGCCTTAATCTTACGTTGTTCACTGCGTGTAATAAGAACCATAGAAATACCAGATTTACCAGCTCTACCTGTTCTACCACTTCGGTGCGTATAGGTTTCGATTTCATCAGGCAATTGGTAATTTATGACGTGAGTTATATCATCAACATCAATACCACGAGCAGCTACATCGGTAGCAACTAACATTTGAATTTGCCGCTTACGAAAAGAATTCATCACCAAATCACGTTGGTTCTGACTCAAATCACCATGCAGAGCTCCAGCATTGTATCCGTCCTCAATCAAGTTTTCAGCAACTTTTTGTGTATCACGTTTCGTTCTACAGAAAATAACTGAAAATATATCTGGATTGGTATCGGCCAACCTCTTTAAAGCAGGATAACGATCTCTACCACCAACAACATAATACTCATGTTGTACTGTTGATGCTCCAGAATTTTTAGCACCTACAGTAATCTCTTGTGGTGAATGCATGAATTTTTTTGCAATAACCGAAACTTCCCTAGGCATAGTTGCAGAGAACAGCCATGTAGATTTTTCATTAGGCGTGTTTGAAAGAATATCCTTAATATCTTCCATAAAGCCCATGTTCAGCATTTCATCTGCCTCATCAAGGATACAATAATCAATCTTGGAAATATCCACAAGACGTCTACTGATCATATCTTTCATTCTACCCGGTGTCGCAACAATAATTTGCGCACCTCTCTTAATCTGTCTTGCTTGGTCAGTAATACTAGCACCACCATATATGGCTACTACATTGATATTGCGTTCATATTTAGAATACGCTTGCATTTCTTTGGTAATCTGTAAGCACAACTCACGTGTTGGAGAAAGAATTAATCCTTGAGTGGTTCTGCTATTACTGTCTATTTTTTGAATTAAAGGAAATCCAAAAGCTGCCGTTTTACCGGTTCCTGTTTGTGCAAGAGCCACTAAATCGGTCTCACCTTCTAATAAAATTGGGATGGCTTTTTCCTGTACTTCGGATGGGGTTTCAAAACCCAAATCCGCAACAGCATCTAATAAGGACTTTTGGAGTCCTAGTGCTTCAAACTTTGTCATAATATGTTATACTTAATCGCAAATAAGAATGTTACTTAGAGCGATTATCGTTTATAACCTATTAGACTCAGTGCAACACATGCTATACCAGCGGCGTTAATTTGGCGGCAAAGGTACTGCTAATTAATGAGATGGAATAATTTATTATAATTAGCCTTTTTAAGGTGCAAAGCTATAGCCATATAACGACATGATAACTCCTGTGATTCCTGATAAAATCATAAGTATAATGAAGGTTTTTTGAAGCTTGGGGTTGTCATATATAATAATGCAGACTGCACCAAGTACGATACTGATTTGAAAGAAAAGCATGGCTAAATCAAATTTTTTGGTTGCAATGTCATATTCATTCGCTAAAACTTCCCATTCCTTTACGCCTGTAATTTTACCCATTTCTCCGTCTAGATCCTGTACCCAGTTTGCTTCACCTACTTGTTTAGAGCCTAATAAAATTTCTGTTTTCTCCAAAGCGTATTTTTCAATATTCTGTTTAACGGAATTTATTTTGTTGTGTATTATAGGTTTTTTTTCATCTAGCACCATGCCGCTTTCCAATAACGCAGTGAGGTAATCGAGTTCACTTTCTTTAAGACTTTCCTTGATGCTCTTGGATTGGTACCAACTGGAGTAGTTGACAACTCGGTTATGAGCAATCATCATCTCTTCTTCTAGTTCGCCGTTTACCATTTGGGCTATGGCCATTAATGCGGCAAAAAAGGCGATAAGAACACCGCCAATGGCTTCTGCCCGTTCGGAGGCTACGGATACTTCTACGGTATCGTTGTTTTTTTTAGATGTTAGCATTTGTTTTGTTTAAGTACGCTATGAGTTTTGAGAATGCCTTTCCTCTATGGCTTATTTTGTTTTTTGTTTCTAGGGGTAGTTCTGCGAAGGTACGATTGTGGCCGGCAGGTTTAAATATTGGGTCATATCCAAAGCCGTTTTCACCTTTCTTTTTTTTAGTAATGACCCCTTCTGCGGAACCTTCAAAAAATAATGTCTCCCCCTCTATATTTAGGGCAATATATGTGCTAAAGTGTGCTGCTCGATTTTTCTTGTCTAACAAGTTTTTTAGTAACTTTTTCACATTGGCATCTGCACCGGATTCCACACCGGCATAACGGGCTGTGTAAACACCGGGCTCGCCATTAAGTGCGTCTACCAACAGCCCGGTGTCATCTGCAAAGCAGGGTAGATTATAGTTGTTGGTAACATAGTCTGCCTTTAGTTTTGCATTTCCTTGAAGCGTATCTGCAGTTTCCGGTATTGCCTCTGTACAACCAATATCTTGTAAGGATACCAATTGAATATGGTCTGGGACTAAGGCTTGTATTTCTTTTAACTTATTCTGATTATGGGTGGCGAATACGAGTTTCATTGAAAATAATTTAGGGGCTGTTTTAGTCGTTAACAGCTTCAAAAATAGTAATTTTATAAAATGGAATTAAAGGTACCCCCAGTTATTGTCTTTTTGGTTTTTGTTTTAGGCATGTACCTTTTAAGTACCTTTCTGCCATTTGGCTTTTTTGATTTCTTTGGAAGGTTACCTTTAGCTAAGATTCTCATAGGAGTCGCGGCGGCTATTGGGTTGGTAAGTCTTGTTCAGTTTTTTGTATCAAAAACCACAGTGAATCCCAATACACCCGACAAAGCCTCTAGTTTGGTTACCAATGGCTTGTATACTTTCTCTAGGAATCCAATGTATCTCGCGATGTTATTACTGCTTCTTGCGGTGGGACTTTTTTTTGGCAACGCATTTAACACATTAATAGCAGCTGGATTTGTGGGTTATATGAACCGTTTTCAAATAGTTCCTGAAGAGCACATCTTATTGGATAAATTTGGTAAAAAGTATACGGAATACCTAACGAAGACCAGAAGGTGGTTTTAGATTTTGAGTATATTGATTCTTACGCTTATAGTTTAAAATATTACTCATTTGACTTATTTTTTAATATATTAGCATAATAGTTAATTATTATGATAGCAATTATTACAGGAGATATCATTAATTCGGAAAACCATTTATCAGCGGAATGGATAGGCGGTTTAAAAACCTACTTTAATCGATTTGGGCCCGCACCAATGCAGTGGGAAATATATAGAGGGGACGAGTTTCAGTTAAAGGTTACTAGTGAGAGTGCCTTACTATCTGCAATTCAAATAAAGGCTTTGCTAAAATCGGTAAAAGGGTTGGATGTTAGAATGGGAATAGGAATAGGTCTGGAGACCTATGTTGGAACAGGTGTGAGCGAGTCTAACGGTTCTGCACACCAACGCTCTGGCCGTAAATTTGAATCCCTAAAAGAAAGTAAGGTAAATCTGAGTATCGCAACAGGCAGCGAATCGCATGACCTTACCCTAAATCTTATGCTGCGTTTGGCCTTGGATTTTATGAACAGCTGGAGTGTAGTGTCTGCAGAGATTGCCCTCATGGTACTGGACAACCCGGCAGCTTCCCAAAAGGACATTGCCCAAAAATTAGGCATAAAACAATCCGCCGTGAGCCAACGAATAAAAAGAGCGCGATTGGATTTGGTCTTAGACCTCTTGGCCTATTATCAACACGTAATCGGAGATGTATAACGTATGGTGATTTTTGTAAAATTAGTACTGGCCCATTTAATTGGGGATTTTATGCTACAGCCTTTAAAGTGGGTGATTCACAAGGAGGCAAACAAGATAAAATCAAAATACCTTTATCTTCACGTACTCATTCATTTTGCCCTGTATGTTTTGGTTTTATGGGACTTTACTCTTTGGAAAATAGCGGTCATCTTAGCGTTATCCCATCTCTTGATAGATCTGGCAAAACTATATGCTAACCCATGGTTCAAGAACAAGAGCATACCTTTTTTTATAGACCAAATTCTACATATTCTAGTCCTTTACGTTTGTTCCTATTATACGGAGTTACCAGAGCACTTTATTTCTCTATTCGAAAACTTAAATTGGCCCTTGGTCTTGGTCGTGCTGTTCGTTACTTCCCCATCTGCAATTATCATGGGAAAGTTACTAGAACCGATGTCAGGCCAAATAAATACAGACCATAAATCGCTTCCTAATGCAGGTAAATATATAGGTATTATAGAGCGTTTATTTGTGCTTGTATTTATACTATTAGGTAGGTGGGAGGCTATTGGTCTTTTGATTACGGCAAAATCCGTATTCCGCTTTAACGACTTAAAAGAAAGTAATAACAGAAAGCTCACGGAATACATATTAATAGGAACGCTCGTAAGCTTTGGGCTGGCTATTCTTGCAGGATTATGGTATTTGAATCATATTGAAACAATCGGCTGACTTTGTTTAAATTCTTTAAAGACTTTAGCTATTATTTTTGAATTTTAACCAATGGCGGCACTTTTTGTTTTATTTGACGTTTAAGATATGGTTAAAGGGATATAATTTTTATTTTTGACCAATATTTAAGTTTCAGTATTAGGAATCAAGAAAAAGCAATTTTTTGATATTAAGGGATAAAAAATAATGATTGCAACAGGAAGAAAATACGTTTTTGATTTCGATAGCACCTTAACAAGGGTTGAGGCCCTTGATGTGTTGGCAGAACTTACACTTCAAGGAAAATCGAACAAAGACGAAATTATAGCCGAAATCCAAAAAATAACCAATCTTGGTATAGACGGGGATATTTCGTTTACCGAATCCTTAGAAAGTAGGATTAAATTATTAAATGCCCATAAAAATGATTTGGAACACTTGGTTAGCGAGCTGCGACAAAAGATTTCAAAATCCATAGCATCAAATAAGGAATTTTTCGAGAAATATGCAGATGATATTTATGTGATTTCCTGCGGATTTAAAGAGTTTATAGACCCTATAGTTAAAGAATACAATATTCCTTCGGATAGAGTGTACGCAAATACTTTCAAGTTCGATGACGCAGGTAATATTGTAGGTTTTGATGAGGCCAATGTACTTTCCCAACATAACGGGAAAATACAATGCCTTAAAGACATGAAGCTAGAAGGAGAGGTACAAGTAATAGGAGACGGTTATAGCGATTATGTTATGCGAGAGGCAGGCATCGCAGATAAGTTTTTTGCCTATACAGAGAATGTACACAGGGACAAGGCGGCCGACAACGCGGATCACATTACCCCTAATTTAGATGAATTTTTATACCTAAACGATTTGCCAAGAAATATATCTTACCCCAAGAACAGAATCAAAGTCCTTTTATTAGAAAACGTGCATACTGCCGCATTCGAGAACTTATCCGAAGACGGGTTTTCAGTAGAGTTAGTTAAACATAGTTTACCAGAAGAGGAACTTATAGAAAAAATAAAGGGTGTACATGTGTTGGGTATACGGTCAAAGACCCAGGTAAGCCAAAAGGTGCTCGAAGCTGCCGATAAATTATTGGTTGTGGGTGCATTTTGTATCGGTACTACCCAAATTGAATTGGAATATGCCAAGAAAAGAGGCGTTGTAGTCTTTAATGCACCTTACAGCAACACGCGGTCTGTGGTAGAGTTGGCTATTGGGGAAATTATTATGTTAATGAGAAGTGTATTCGCCAGAAGTTCTGAGCTACATAAAGGCCAGTGGCAAAAAACAGCAACTGGATCTCGTGAGGTTCGCGGTAAGAATCTGGGTATTGTAGGTTATGGGAATATTGGTAAGCAATTATCAGTATTGGCCGAGGCAATTGGTATGCGTGTTTATTACTATGATGTAGAGGATAGTTTGGCGCTTGGAAATGCTAAAAAGTGTAATACCTTAGAAGATTTGTTGAATATTTCTGATGTGGTAACGTTGCATATCGATGACAACCCTGCCAACAAAAACTTTATTGGCGAACGGGAAATCAATCAAATGAAAAACGGGGTAATGCTAGTGAATCTTTCTAGAGGGTTTGTGGTTGATATCGATGCCTTAGCAGCAGCTTTGGAGAGCGGTCAGATAGCAGGTGCTGCAATAGACGTATATCCAGAGGAACCGATAAGTAACGGCGATTTTATAACCAAATTACAAGGGTTTCCTAACGTGATATTAACACCGCATGTTGGAGGTAGTACGGAGGAGGCGCAACGGGATATTGCAGATTTTGTACCTAATAAAATAATGGATTATATCAATTCTGGAAACACGGTAGATGCTGTCAACTTCCCCAATATTCGCCTCCCAAAACAAAATAAGTCGCACCGGTTTTTGCACATCCATAAAAACGTACCTGGTATTATGGCAAAAATCAATAAAGTGTTGGCCGAGTACGAGCTTAATATCTCTAGTCAGTACTTATCCACAGACAATGAAGTAGGCTACGTTATTACAGATTTGGATAAGGAGTATAACAAGGAAGTTATTAAAGCGCTTAGAAAGGTTGATAACACGATTAAGTTTAGAGTACTTTATTAGTCTTTGTCCTAAAAAATTTAAGTTGGGCCATTGCTTTGCCTGACTTCTTATTGTGCTAAAAATCGCTTTTCACAACCATTAATAAGCAGCTTACCACAAATAATTTATTAGTAGTGCTGAAAGCATTAAAATTGTAGGAAATATCTTTATAATTTTTAATGTTTAACATTTCAGTTTTTAATAAACAAATTGGTAAATATTACCTACTGGTAGCCACCATTATTGTGTTAACATTGGTTATACAATCTATCACACAATATTCTTTACAAAAACAAGCACGTACTGCCATGCTTATAAATGTAGCAGGAAAACAGCGAATGTTAGGACAGAGAGTGCTGACTAACTTCTATGAGTGTCGCTTATTGAAATGTAATTATGCAGATATGAAGCTTGGGCTAGAACGCTTATATGCTACAAACCTTGCGCTACAAGATGGAGATTCTAGATTAGAACCTTTGGAAGATCCGGAAATTCAGAAAAATTTTGATAAGTTGGAGGCAGATATAAATTATATACACGCTAGTTTACAGAACTCGGAAAGTCTAGAAACAATTTCTTTTGAGAGCTTGTCGAGTGCCGTGGGTCGGTTTATATCAGTCATGGATACGATTGTATCACAATTTCAAAAGAAGTCAGAAGATGATATTAGAACATTAATGATTGTAGAATTGGAACTTGCTGCATTATCTATTTTGATTATTCTATTGGAAATTATTTTTATCATAAACCCCGCGATAAAAAAAATAAGCTTTCAGAATAAGAAACTAAAGGAGATTTCTTGGCATCAGTCCCATGCATTTAACTCGCATATAAAGAATATTAAGGATTTACAACATGTTTTGAAAATTGAGAAAAACATGGATTATAAACAGGAGCTTCTAGACTGTGTAATGGATGAACTCAACAATTTGGAACAAGTCTCTAAAAATATGATCAATTCCTTGGAGTCCCATGAAGATTAAGATAGCATAACAAAATCCGTTCAATTTTTTATTTTGAATACTCGGAAATAGATGTTATGACAAGAAAAATAATTAATTATTGATGATGGTAAGGCTCGTTCTTTAGAATCGTAAACGCTCGGTAAACCTGTTCTACTATAAAAAGCCGTACCATTTGATGCGAAAATGTCATTTTTGACAGACTTACTTTTCCTGATGCTTTTTTGTAAACGGAGGCACTAAAGCCATAAGGTCCTCCGATTACAAACACAAGTTGTTTGATACCGGAATTCATTTTCTTTTGTAAGTAAGATGAAAATTCGATTGAACTGAACTGTTTCCCGTTCTCATCAAATAAAATAAGAACATCCGTAGGTGTAAGCTGTTTTAGGATAAGTTCGCCTTCTTTCTCTTTTTGCTGATCTTCAGAAAGGTTTTTTGTTTTTTTTAAATCCGGAATAACCTCTAAAACAAATTTGACATAATATCCTAAACGTTTTTCATACATGTTTATGAGGTGTTGCAGTTCTGTGCTATCTGTTTTGCCAATAGCCAATAGTTTTATCGTCATGTTTTGTTTATATAAAAATCATTTAAGTATCTGATTGTTATCTATTTATATAGATTGGTGCTGTCGTTATTTAATTAAATGTCTATCATAGGTTTTCAAAAGTAAATCAAATTCCGAAAATGGATTCGTATTTTAGCACAAGGCAATAAAAGTATATGATTTCAGAAGCGCAATTTAAGGAAGAAATTAAAGGGATTATCAGCAATGCTATACGAGAGGATGTAGGCGATGGAGACCATAGTTCTCTAGCTTGTATTCCTAAAGGAAGCCATTGGAAAGGCAAAACTTTTAGTCAAAGATGAAGGTATTCTCGCAGGGGTTGAATTCGCGAAGGAAGTTTTTGCTTATGTAGATGAAAATTTAATTATTGAAACGCTGATTGAAGATGGGAGTACGGTCAAATATGGGGATATTGCATTTTATGTATCCGGTAGCTCCCAAAGTATCTTAAAGGCAGAACGGCTTGTTCTCAATGCCATGCAACGCATGAGTGCCATTGCCACTAAGACTAATTTTTTTGTTGGTTTGTTGGAAGGTACGGGAACTAAAATTCTAGATACTAGAAAAACGACCCCTGGCATAAGAGCTCTGGAAAAATGGGCGGTAAAAATTGGTGGAGGTGAAAATCACAGATTTGCATTGTACGATATGATTATGCTAAAGGATAATCACATAGATTTTGCTGGCGGTATTACCAAGGCTATAGACAAAACGAAAAATTATTTAAGAAAAACAGGAAAAGATTTAAAGATTATAGTGGAAGCCAGAAGCTTAATTGAAATTAAGGAAATCTTAGAAACCGAAGGTGTTTACCGTATTCTCATAGATAATTTTAATTATGAAGATACAATAGAAGCGGTGCGCTTGATTGGGGATACCTGTTTAACAGAGTCTTCTGGAGGGATCAACGAAGATACTATTCGCCAATATGCGGAGTGTGGTGTAGCCTATATTTCTTCAGGAGCGCTCACGCATTCGGTATATAATATGGATTTAAGCCTAAAAGCTGTGTAAATGTCTTTAGAGATAGAAGAACGGTTAGAAAAAATCCCAGTAATTAACTGGTTAGTGCGATTGTTGAAAAATATTAGGCTACCTGGTTTTGAGGGATTGTCTATCTATGATCTTACAGAGATGTATATTTTGGGTATTATTCAAGGGACGCTTTCTACAAGGGCCAGTGCTATTGCGTTTAGCTTATTTATGGCAATATTCCCATTATTGATTTTCATGTTAACCCTAGTACCCTATCTTTTAGAGTTTGTAGCACTACAAAACCAGAATTTTGATACTGATTTTCTATCTTTTCTTGAATCTTTTTTACCAACGGCTACGGGCGAATATTTTGGAGAGGTTTTTCAGCAAATAAAAGATCAAAAGCGCGGTGGTTTACTTTCATCAGCCTTTATTCTTTCTATTTTTTTAGTCGCAAATGGGGTAAGTGCCATATTTGGAGGTTTTGAAACTTCGTATCATATAGAATTGACACGCAATTTTTTTAGGCAATATCTTTTTGCGCTTATGGTGGGTTTGATTTTGGCAGTTTTAATCATCCTCGGTTTTGTTATGTTTATCTATTTTGAAGTCTATGTTGGTGTGTACTTAGACGAGTTCCAGGCTAGGCTTGGAGGCTATGTTATGGAAGATGGGGATAGAACAGGAGTGCAGGTGGCCAAGGTGTTGTTTTTTGTTGTATTGTCCTATTTTACTACTGCAATCTTATATTATTTTGGAACCCTAGAGGGCAAACAAGCTAGTTTCTTTTCCGTCGGCGCATTGATGACTACCATACTTTTTGTGGTAACTTCCTATTTATTTGGAATATATGTAGAAAAATTCGCCAGATATAATGAGTTGTACGGGGCATTGGGAGGTTTGTTGATATTGATGTTCTATATATGGCTTAATTCCAATATCTTGTTGCTTGGTTTTGAATTGAACGCTTCATTGAATTCCTTAAGAAAATATACTAAAAAAGAAGAATGAGACATCCCTCTAAAATATATATAGTGCTCTGTTTAATTTGTATTTCCAATTTACTAACGGGCCAGACTGTTTTTGATCAATGGAAAACCATTGATGATCGTACCGGAAATCCAAAGGGTATCATTAATATATACGAGAAAGACGGATTAATGTACGGTTTCGTACAGAAAATTTTAGAACCGGGAAAGGAGAATTCTAAATGCACAAAATGTGAGGACGAGTTAAGGGATGTGCCTGTTGTTGGTATGGAAATAATAACGGCAGCGGAAAAAGATGAAGATGGAGAATGGAAGGGAAAACGTTTATTTGACCCAGAACAGGCTATGACCTTTCGTTGTAAGATATGGTTGAATCCCGAAAATCCGAATGAGTTAAAGGTTAGGGGCTATCTTGCTTTTATCTATCGTACACAAACATGGCTTAGGGTGCAAGACAACTAGTATGGCGCATTTTATAAACCTTGTACTGCCTATTCCTCTGGAAAGGAATTTCACCTACAGTGTTACGCCTCAGGAGGCTGCCCTACTTAAGCCTGGTATGCGCGTATCCGTTCCTTTCGGAAAATCCAAGATTTATACGGGTATCGTTCTTAACGTTCATACTAACGCTCCAGAGGTTTATGAAGCCAAGGAAATACATCAGATATTAGACGATGCACCAATCGCTACCGAGATTCAGCTAAAGCATTGGCAGTGGATAGCGGACTACTATATGTGCACTTTGGGCGAGGTGGTACGTAGTGCTTTACCTAGTGCATTTCTTTTAGAAAGTGAAACCTTGGTGCTGCGGAATATGGAAGCGGAGGTAGATGAAGAGGATTTAAAGGATGACGAGTTTTTGGTGTACGAAGCCTTACAGCATCAGTCGGTATTAAAGGTACATGAAGTAGCGGCTATTGTAGATCGTAAAAATGTTTTACCCATTTTAAACCGACTTCTAGAAAAAAACGTCATCAAATTAAAAGAGGAGGTTTTTGAACAATACAAGCCCAAATTGGTCAAATACATTCGTTTGGGAATGTCTTATATGTCTGACGATGCTTTGGAAACACTGTTAGAATCTTTAACTAGAGCACCCAAACAGAGTCAGGTGGTGCTGGCCTTGTTTCAATTACAGGCAATAACTAAAAAACCAATAGCTACAGCAGAGTTGGAGCAAGCCAGCAATAGCTCCAAAGCGGTTATAAAGTCTTTGGTGCAGAAGGAAATTTTAGAAGAATATAGCATACGGGTAGATAGGGTTGATTTTGATGGTACCCAAGAGGTGTCAAATGCCAAGGAATTGAACGAATATCAAGAACTGGCGCTTAAGGATATCCAAAATGCCTTTGATGACAATAAGGTTACCTTATTGAAAGGGGTAACGTCTTCAGGAAAAACCGAAGTATATGTAAAGCTTATTGAGGAATGTTTAGAACAGAAAAAACAGGTACTGTATCTACTACCAGAAATTGCTTTAACCACCCAACTTATATCAAGATTACAAGAGTATTTTGGAGAAAAAATTGCCATTTATCATTCTAAATACAACGTGCAAGAACGTGTTGAGGTCTGGAATAATGTGCTAGAGGCAAAGAATAAAGCGCAAATCGTTATTGGTGCTCGATCGGCTATGTTCTTGCCCTTTTCGGATTTGGGTTTATTGCTGGTAGATGAGGAGCATGAAAGTTCCTTTAAGCAATTTGATCCAGCACCGAGATATCATGCTAGGGATGCGGCCATTGTGCTTGGAATTCTACATGCTTCTAAAATTCTGCTTGGTTCTGCAACACCGAGCGTGGAGAGTTATCAAAATGTGAAAATGGGTAAATATGGTTATGCCGAAATAACCCGTAGGTATGGTAATGTACTCATGCCGGATATGGAGCTTGTCGATATTAAGGAAGCACAACGGAAACGACGCATGAAAGGGCATTTCTCCGAACGCTTGCTGGAAGAAATGAACGATGCTTTGGAAGCAGGTGAGCAGATTATACTGTTTCAGAATAGAAGAGGCTATGCTCCCGTGCTTGAATGCCTTACCTGTGGCCATACGCCACAATGCCCCAACTGCGATGTAAGTCTTACCTACCATCAATTTAGGAAACAGCTGCGGTGCCATTACTGCGGGCACCATTCCGCCCTACCTGAAAGTTGCTTTGCCTGTGGTAGTGCCGACTTGGACACCAAAGGCTTTGGAACACAACAGGTAGAACAAGAGGTTATAAAGCTTTTCCCCGAGGCCAAAGTAGATCGTATGGATTTGGACACTACACGAGGAAAACACGCCTATGAAAAAATCATTACTCGTTTTGAACAACAAGAACTGGATATCCTGATTGGAACACAAATGCTTACCAAGGGGCTGGATTTTAGGAACGTGAGCCTCGTAGGTGTTATGAATGCCGATTCACTCTTGAATTTTCCTGATTACAGGGCGCATGAACGAAGTTTTCAGTTATTGACACAAGTGTCTGGTAGGGCAGGGCGCACCAAGAAAAGGGGAAAGGTGATTATCCAGACCTATAATCCCTACCATCAAATTTTGAAACAGGTAACTACAGGAGAGTACGACCAAATGTTTGCGGAACAGGTATATGAGCGCGAGCAATTTAAGTATCCACCTGCGAACAGAATTATTAAGATAACCTTTAAGCATAAAAATTATAATGTGCTTAACGAGGCGGCTGACTGGTTTTGTAGCGCCTTAAAAACTAATTTTGGTGGTAATGTTTTGGGGCCAGAATATCCACCAGTGGCCAGGATTCGTAATCAATATCTAAAGCATGTATTGGTAAAGATGGATAAAAAAGAATCCGCAGTGCGAACCAAACAGAATATCAAAAGAATAGAGAAGTCCTTTAATGCTATAGCTATGTATAGGAGTGTACGTGTTATTTATAATGTGGATCATATATAAAAAAAACCGCCCATTGGCGGTTTTTTTTTAATGTAATTCTATGTCATATAAAACTTATACGTTACTAAGGGCTTCTGCCAACTCTGTCTTTTTGTTTCTACTTAAAGGAATGGAACGTCCACTAACTTCTACGTTTTTACTGTTGAATTTTTCAACTTTTTCCAAGTTTACAATATAGGACTTGTGAATACGCAAAAATTTATCTTCAGGAAGTTGTTTTTCAAAAGATTTCATTGTTGATAAGATTACGATATTGGCTTCATCTGTCACCAATTTAATGTAATCGCCTAAGGCTTCTATCCACTTGATATCGTTTAAGATAACCTTTCTTTTCTTTAGATTGCTCTTTACAAAGATGTGCTCTTCGTCTTCTAAAACTCTGTTTGCCTGCTCGTATTTTGCCACCGCTCTTTTCACGGAAGCATCAAAGCGTGCCATAGTAATCGGTTTATGTAAATAATCCGTTACATCATATTCAAATGCTCTAAGAGCATAATCGGGCTTACCGGTAATTAAAATTACCTGAGGACTGTTGTCTAGGGACTCGAGTAGGTCAAATCCTGTGATAATTGGCATTTCAACATCAAGAAAGATAAGATCTATCTCGTTGTTTTTAATACCATTCTTAGCTTCAATAGCATTGCTGTACTCCGCTACCATGGCTAAGTTGGGATGGTTGTTCACCAACTTTGCGACGGCCATCCTTTGCATGGACGAGTCGTCAACGATAATACTTCTTAACTTCATAAGGGCTGATTTGTGGGGTTAAATCATCGACAAAGATCAGTATAAACACGACAAACTGCAACAAAAGATGTAAACAATGCGGTGTTAACTGTGTAAATGGCAACGATTATAGATTAAGATTTGGTTTGTTCAATTTATATATTCTTCCTACCTATAACGAAGATTTTTCAGTTTTCTTATACTTATTTTAAAATAATGGCTATTTTTGCACTCCTTAAAACAAAATATATATTTATGAACCATTACGAAACTGTTTTCATTTTGAATCCCGTTCTATCTGATGTACAGATAGAGGAAACAGTTAAGAAATTCGAGGATTTCTTAATTAAGAATGGAGCCAAAATGGTCTCCAAAGAAAATTGGGGCCT
>RCND010000024.1_pt1 | contig 72361 bp, 78 predicted proteins | sample 2041351 | NCBI WGS metagenome assembly RCND01 (sample SAMN09708230, study PRJNA481090) | Marine sediment metagenome, whole genome shotgun sequencing project. | biome: marine sediment; feature: ocean; material: sediment; isolation source: Sewage treatment plant 12B marine sediment (STP12B) ... | reverse complement strand
ACCGCCTTCTTAGGCGCAACCGCCTTCTTAGGCGCAACCGCCTTCTTAGGCGCAACCGCGGCGTTCCCTAGCGGGGGCCGTTTCTTGGGGCGCTTTGGCTGAGGCGGCGCCGTTGCGGATTTGGCTGCCTGATAGAGCTCATCAAAAGCCGCTTCGATCACCACGGAGAATTCGTCGACATCTGGAACGATGTCGTAGTCAGCATTCAGACCCCAATAGACCGTGCCCGCGTAGGAGAAGAGGGCGACGCCAATGCCATGGGTCTGCCACAAGGGTACGAGCGGATACGACTCCACCATTGCCGAGCCGAGTAGATACAGCGGAAACTGCGGCCCGGGAACATTGGTGACTGTCATGTTGAAGGGCCGGACCCCGCTCGCCAATCGGCTCGCCATGGAGACCAGCGTTGCCGGCGCCCCGGCCGAAAGCCGGACCAACGTCGAAGCACCCAAAGCCTGATTCGTTTCCTTGAGATGTTCAGTCGACTTCCGGACTGCCTGCAGTCGGGCCAACGGATCGGCCTCCGTTACCGGCAACGACACAAGCCACATCGCAACCTGGTTCCCCAGGGTGCCTCGCTGATCCTGTCCGCGCACAGAGACGGGGGCCATGGATCTGAAGTCCAGACCATCAACATCAAAATCTCTCTGCTCAATGAGAAAACGACGTACTGCACCGGCCACAGTCGCCAGAACTACATCATTGACGCTTCCTCCCACTGTGTTCTTGATCTCTTTCACCTTGTGCAGAGGTGTTTGGAGGGTGCCAAAGAGCCGATTCGGCCCCACCTTCCCGTTGACCGGTGTACGAGAAGCGCTGGTCAGCCATCCCGAACTCAACGAGTAGCCGGCGGCTCTGGCTCGGTGCGCCCCTTCTTGGACCAGGCTTCCGGCATCGTTCGCCAACTGACGTACCGAACGCATAGCCCCCAGAGTCCTGCCGGTGCGCCGTGCAGTCTCGCGAACCAGCAGTTCTGTTCCGGACGGCACGGACCGAGGAACGAACGGTTCGGCTGCGGGGACCTCATCAGTTGGGGCTAGGTTCAGTAACACTGCCATCAAATCGACTCCAGACACGCCATCGATCATGCAATGATGGATCTTCGAGACGATGGCGAACCGGTCCCCCTCGAGACCCTCAACAACGTTGAATTCCCAAAGCGGCTTGGATCGATCCAATTGCTGCGACATGATGAGGCCGACCAGCGATCGCAACTGCTCGAATGTACCGGGACGGGGCAAGCTGTAGTGCCTCACGTGATACTCGATGTTGAAGTGCTCGTCATCGACCCAGGTGGGGTGTTTCTCTATCGGCACCCAGGCGAGACGCTGTCGATAGCGAGGGATCAGGTGTAGCTTCGATTCGACGAGCTGGCGGATCCGCTCGGTGTCGATTCCACCCGTCTCGTTGCGAAGAGGTGCAGCCTCAAAGATCGCAATCCCAGCCACATGCATGTGGGTGGTTCGGGTTTCCAGCGCCAAGAATGAATTGTCGAGATACGAGAGCCGCTCGTAGTGGCCTGACATTGTTGACTCCTCCAATGATGAGCTAGCTCAGCCTACTCCTGAGCACGGTGATGACGCTGGGGCTAGATGCTGACCGATCCGGTCTCTGGCTCACCAAGAACCGATAGCGATTCGACAAGGTCCGTGGGGAGATCAGCCGACACCTCATGCTCCCCGCCCCCAGGCAACGGGAAGCGCAGCCTTGTCGCATGAAGCCAGACTCGTCCCGGGTCTCCTGATACTGCAGCACCGCGGCCATACATCGAGTCGCCGACAAGCGCATGACCAATCGAAGAGAAATGCACCCGGATCTGGTGAGTCCGCCCTGTTTCGAGAGAGATCTCGGCATAGGTGCAATCTTCCCACTCGGCGAGGCGCCGATAATGGGTGCGTGCGGCACGGCCGTCTTGGACCAGGGCCATCCGGGTTGCCCGAAATGGGTCCCTCCCGATCGGGGCGTCGATGGTTCCCGTTGCGGCCTCAAGACGCCCCGTAACCAGCGCCAAATAGGTACGGGCAATCCGCCTCGCCTTCAGCTCGGACTGAAGGAAACCATGCGTCTCGGCAGAACGGGCGACCAGCAATAAGCCCGAAGTCTCCCTATCAAGACGATGGACAAGGCCCCACCGGTTCTCTGCACCTAGGCGCTCGAGCTCAGGGAACCTATGGATCAGTCCGTTGGCCAACGTCCCGCCACTATTACCGGCACCGGGGTGGACGACCAGTCCTGCCGGCTTGTTAACGACATAGATATCAGCCGACTCGTAGGCAATCTCGAATTCGATGGGCTCAGCTACAAGCTGGGCCTCTTCTTCGACAATTTCGTATTCGATATCCTGCCCGGCCCGTGGCACCGTCCTTGTCGTGGCCGCTCCCCCGGCCACCGTGACGAGGCCATCCTCGAGCAACTGACGCGAGCGAGCCCGGCTGACGTCTGCCAGCACTGCCAGGACCCTGTCGATCCGGACCCCATCGAGCTCCTCAGTGACGGTGACGGTCCTGCGGTCACTCATGGGCGGACCCTGGAAACACGGCCGCTAAAAGCAGCACGGCCACGCCTACGTTCAGTGAAGCGTCGGCAATGTTGAAGGTCGGGATGAACCACCAGTCAATCCAATCGACTACGGATCCATCGAGGATCCCGTCACCGCGGAAGATTCTGTCGCTGAGATTGCCAAGAGCTCCACCAAGGATCAGGCCCAACGCCACCAATTCGACGCGACGCGTGGTCTTGGCGATCAAGAACAACAGAAAGAGGATGACCCCGATCGCAATGATTCCGATGACGCGACCCGAACCGGTAAAGCTGGAAAAGGCAGCTCCGGGATTCTCGGCATGGGTAACCCGAAGCCATGATCCGATTACTTCAATAGGACCGTCTTGGAAGTGGTCCCTCGCCCAGTTCTTTGTGATCTGATCCACAGCCAACAGGCCGAAGGCGATAAGAACAGCAAGCCGGAACGCTACGTCTTTTTCGAGTTGCTTGTTCACATATACCGGCTCACGAATCGGCTGATCGCCGACTGCTAGACCTGGCCAGCGTACTCGACAAGGGTGGTGGCATATGGCAGAGCTTCGAGACGCTCGATAGGAATGGGCTTCCCGCTCACCGCACAAACACCATAGGCGCCCTTCTCCATCCGGCCTTGAGCTGCCTTCACCTTGCCGAGGAGTTCACGGGCGTTCTCGAGAACTGACAAGTCCATCTCGAGTTCCAACGCAAGCGCACCACCATCGGCGCTGTTGGGGTCGGCGCTGTGCTCAGCGCTCGTTGAACCCATGCTTGCCTCGGCGAACACCTTGTCGTATTCCTCGATGATGTCGACCAAGCGTTCCGCCTCGCCATCAAGTTTGCGGCGCAGCCGCTCCAAGGTGGATTTAGCAAGATCTCTCGTCACCCGGACCTCCTTTGCAGGCCGGGACATTACCAGGATCTTGCCGATTTTGGTCAATCGACAAGCCTTTCCAGGGCGGCGACAACACTCTCAGTGTCTTGTGCGACGACAACAAAGCGCTTCCGGCGCGAGGTTGCCCCGCTCGCCAATCGAACCTTGGCCCGCAATGCATCACCGAGGAGTTGTGCCACTGCCTTGTTCGCCAGCCCCTTTTCGGGTGGTGCGGCCACCCTGATCCGCAGCGCATCGCCGTAGTAGCCGACAATTTCGGTCCGTCGCGCTCCCGGCACTACCCATACCGTCAACGTGGACCCATCTGGATGGTTTCGAACGACTTGGCTTGCAGACACGACTCCACGATAGGCGAAGGCGGCAGGAGCGCTCTTAGAGAGCGACCCGAATCTGGATCGGCTCCCGGATTCCGACATGATCCGCGTACTGGTTGATCCGGATGCGGGCAGCCAGGCTGAGCTCGGTGCCTTCGGTCAGCAATAGCCGGCCATCGGTTGCGTACAAATCGGCAGCGAGTATCAATCCTGAAACGAGTCCTGCATCGCTAGCGACTTTTCCAGGTATCCACCGGAGGCGACCGCGACACGGTCGAGCGCACGCATGATCTCCTCGCTGTGTCCCCCATCGCGGGTCACGCTGCCGCGCCCCGTTCCCTTGAGCAGTTCCCGCTCCGCCTGGATCAACCGATAATGCTCGACGCCATCGGCCAAAGCCGGCATCTCCGGCCGAATAGGCAGCTTCTCGATCTGCGACGGTAACCATCTCTGCAGCTATGCGGGTCGTCCACATATGTCGACCCTGAAGAGAGACCATGCTTGAGCTAGATGCGCCGTATGCCGAGATCTAGGAGCAGTTCGCCTTAACTCTGCCGGTTACGGTGTACTATCTCCGCCCACGGCTGCGATGAGGCCGCCCCAGTGGCGATATCACCTCTGAGCTGCGAGAAGAGACCGGAGCAATCCGGAGGTAGACCTCGCCGGCGACGCCCTCCGATATGGGTTCAATGAGCGGCCAGGATCACCTGGCAAACCGGGTGGTACCGCGGGAAACCCCGTCCCGGTGGAGAACTGAACGATCTTCACCAAGGACCAGACGTGGACACAACCTCCAACAGCAAGCAGCGCGGTGACTTCGCTCGCGCCGAGCCCCACCTCAACCTCCCTGGACTCGATGCCAAGATCCTCGAGTACTGGGAAGAGACCGATGCGTTCCAGCAGTCTGTTGAGCTGCGTCCCGCCGACGCCGAATACACCTTCTACGACGGCCCTCCATTCGCGACAGGCAGCCCCCACTATGGGCACATCCTGCAGGGTGTCGTAAAAGACATCGTGCCGCGCTATTGGACCATGCGCGGCCATCGTGTCGAGCGGCAGTTCGGTTGGGACGTTCACGGCCTCCCCGTTGAGATGGAGGTCGAAAAGCAGCTCGGGGTCTCGGGTCCGCGCCAGATCCTCGAGTACGGCGTTGGCGCCTTCAACGAAGCTTGCCGATCCATGGTCCAGGCGACAACCGACGACTGGGAAGTCATCACTAAGCGAATCGGGCGTTGGATCGACTTTGAGAACGACTACAAGACCATGGACGTCGAGTTCATGGAGAGTGTCTGGTGGGTCTTCAAGGCGCTCTGGGACAAAGGCCTTATCTACAAAGACTTCAAGGTTCTTCCGTATTCGTATGGAGCCACTACCCCCCTGTCGAACTTCGAAGCCAATCTGGACTATCGAGATGTCGACGACCCGGCTATCACCGTCCGCCTCGAGATTGCTGCTGATCACGGCGTCGCCAACGCCGGCGACCATTTGTTGATCTGGACCACCACACCGTGGACCCTTCCTGCCAATCTGGCTGTAGCCGTCGGCGCCGAAATCGAATACCTGCGGGTTGCCGGGAGCATCGGCGGCATCGAGGGGAGGTACTGGCTGGCCGGGGCTCTCCTCGACAGCTACTTCGACGAATCTGCAGAGGTCACTGGGAGGGCTACAGGCGCAGAGCTCGTAGGCCTCGAATACGTACCCCCATTTGACTATTTCGGCGAAGAGCGCGACCGCGGCGCCTTCCGCATCCTGGAGAGCGACGACGTAACCGTTGCCGAGGGCACCGGACTGGTGCACATGGCTCCCGCATACGGCGAAGCCGACTTCTACGCTCTGAACGCTGCCGGTCTCGATGTGCTTGTCGATCCCGTCGACGCCGAAGCCCGCTTCACCGACCAGGTTCCCGACGTTGCCGGGAAGAATGTCAAAGACGCCGACGCCACTTTGATCCGGATGCTGAAGGATCGGCGGGCAATTGTTCGCCACACCCAGATCAGGCACTCATATCCATTCTGCTGGCGCACTGGGACCCCGCTTATTTACAAGGCCATTCCTACCTGGTTTGTCAATGTGGAGTCATTCCGCGACCGCATGGTGGAGCTCAACAAAGACATCCATTGGGTCCCCGAAGCAGTCGGCGACCGCCGCTTTGGCAACTGGCTGGAAGGTGCCCGCGACTGGGCGATCAGCCGAAACCGATACTGGGGCAGTTGTATCCCTGTCTGGGAATGCGACTCGTGTGAGCAGAGCAAGTGCGTCGGATCACGCGAGGAACTCAAGAACCTGTCAGGACAATGGGTCGATGACCTGCACAAGCACTTCGTAGATGAGGTGACGTTCCCCTGCACCGACTGCACCGGCGTCATGCACCGGGTACCCGAGGTACTCGACTGTTGGTTCGAATCTGGATCGATGCCGTATGCCCAGATCCATTATCCGTTCGAGAACGAAGAACGGTTTGCTCGGCGCTATCCGGCAAACTTCATCGCGGAGGGACTCGATCAGACGCGGGGCTGGTTCTACACCCTCGTTGTATTGGGTTCTGCGCTATTTGACGAGGCTCCGTTCCAGAACTGCATCGTGACCGGAATGATTCTTGCTGAGGACGGACGCAAGATGTCAAAGAGCTTGAAGAACTATCCCGATCCAAGCCATGTTCTCGACGAGTTCGGTGCCGATGCGCTGCGGGCCTATCTGATCAACTCCCCCGTGGTCAAAGCAGATCCTCTGCGTTTCTCCGAGATCGGTGTCCGCGAAGTAGTGCGCACGGTCTTGCTTCCTTTCTGGAATGCGTACTCGTTCTTCACCACATACGCAGAAGCGGATGGCATCACCCTCGACGACATCAACAACGCCGCTCCCCCGGCGGAGCGAACCGAAATCGATCGCTGGATCCTGTCTGTGCTGCAGAGCTTGATCGCCAGGGTCAATACTGAGATGGAGGACTACCGCCTCTACAACGTGATCCCGCCGATTCTTGGGTTCATTGACGATCTCACCAATTGGTATATCCGCCGTTCGCGGCGGCGCTTCTGGTCACAACGCGGCACCGGGGACGATCGTGACAAACTTGCTGCGTTTGCGACGCTGTACGAGGTACTGGTCACCTTCGCCAAAGTGGCTGCACCGGTGTTGCCATTCATCGCTGAAGAGCTATACCAGCGTCTTGTCCGCGATCTCGATATCACTGCACCACAGAGCGTTCATCACACGGACTACCCAATCGCCGATGCCACCATCATCGATCTCGGGCTGGAAAGGGACATGACGACGGTGCGAACGATCGTCACACTTGGTCATGGGCTGCGCAAGCGTCACGAAGTGAAAGTGCGCCAGCCTCTAGCCGCACTCACGGTTATAACCCGTGATCCGGCGGTGGCGTCCGCCATCACCTCTCACGAGTCGCTCATCGCTGAAGAGATGAACGTCGCCTCGGTGCGAATCGATTCGGCCGAGGACCAACTGGTCCACCTCTCGGCTCAGGCCAACTTCAAGACCCTTGGCCCCCGCCTCGGAGCAGGAACCAAGGCCGCTGCCGCGCTCATCGCCCAGCTTCCCCACGAGGTCATCTCCGACCTACTCGATGGTGGAGTACATTCTGTGGCTGATACGGAGATAACCGCAGCTGACATCGTTGTTCGCCGCGAGCCGCGGGAAGGCCTCGTCGTTGCAGCCGAGGGCGCCATCTCAGTTGCTCTAGACGTCTCGATAACCCCGGAGCTGGCCAGCGAAGGCACGGCCCGCGAGATTGTGAGTGCCATCCAGGGGCTGCGCCGCGCCCTTGGCCTTGCAGTGAGCGATCGGGTCGCTCTGAATTGGCACAGCGATAGCGATGACCTCAGCGCCGCACTCATCGACCACGAGGCGTTGATTGCTGGAGAGGTGCTGGCGGCCACGGTGACCCGTAGAACTGAACCGCAAGAGAGCCCGATGATCATCAACGAAGAAGAACTCACCGTTTCGTTGCGTCGCCAGCCGCTTCTATAGGCTCGGGGGTGGGTGTCCGCTCTTTTCGAGTCGGTCCCGCAGCCCGGCAAGGCGCTTCTGATAGAACCCGGCCTCTGGGTCTACCTCGGGATCCGTGGTGCGCACCGATTCGCCCGTCACCGCACGATCAAACTCGGTCTCGACATCCGATGCAGCCGCATGATCGGTTAGGTCGACTGAAGCTAGTCGCAATTCCGGTCGGTCTGGAGGTGGTGGCTCGGCGATATCTTGGTCGGCAAGAGCGGCCAAGGTTCCGATCTCGTTGGCCGCGGTCGAGGCGAGTCGCCGAAACCTTGTCTCGGCATCGGCGAGGGCGGTATGCAACACCGTGATCCGTCGCTTGAGTCGGCTCTCCTCATCGGCCGCGGCCCGTTGCCTTTCATCAGCGCTTTCGACAGCCTTCTTGACGATTCCGTCGGCTTCGGCAGCGGACCGGGCTTTGATTTCATCTGCTTCAGATACCGCCACTTGCCGTGACGCATCCAGCTCTCGATGCAGTTCGACGCGGGCTTCCCTGAGTTCGTCCATGTACTGGGCTCGGATCTCGTCACGTTCGGCGGCCGCAATCGCAGGAAGACGTCGCGCCTCCTCGGTGGCGAATTCCATTTCCTCCTGAGCGAGTGCTCGCAGCATTGCGGCATCCTGCCATACAGCCAACCCATCGCTGGAGTCACCCGAGGCTCCCATTACGTCGCGCAACATCCGCTCGGCAAGCTCGACGGCTTGATGACGAACACGTTGTGCTGAGGCCAAATCCGTCGCCGAGGACTCCCCGGGGTCGGCAGAACCATGCGATTCGGCCTCGTAGCTTTCGAGAGCAGCGACGACGCGACGCCGGAACACCTCCACTTCCGTACCGTCGTACGAGTGCTCGGTGCCGGAAAACTGGAGCCGGTTCGCTTCTTCGCTAGAGATGCCCATGGCTAAATCGTAACCACCTTTGCGGTCATCCGCATCGTGTTGTGACCCGGAGCCGGCCAAAATCCGGCCTGCTCGACTATCGGCAGATGAGCCGCTGCAGAATAATTATGCCGAAGAAGAGGACCATTGGAGACAGATCTAATCCCATCGACCCGGCACGCATTGGCGGCAGTACTCGCCGGATCGGCATCAGGATCGGATTGATGATCGAGGACAGGGTGTCATAGACCTTGCGCACCGGGTGGCCCCAGGAGAGCCTTCCGAAATTGACCACGTAGCTGAGGATTATCCAGCCAAATAGTGTGATCCACGCCAGATTGAGAACGAGACAGATCAGCGACACCATCAGTCGTTGGCCGTGGTTGCGTCGTACAACCCGAGCGAGGCGAGGCGGCGCCGTTCCTCAACGCTAACCGACGTACCTGTCGGCGCTACCAAGATGACCCCCGTGGCAATCTTGACCATGCGGCCATCGAGGGCGTAGGTCAATCCACTGGAGAAGTCCACAAGACGACGCACCATTGCGGTCTCGGTGCCGCGCAGGTCGAGAACAACACTTCTGTCTTCTCTGATGTGGTCGGCAAGAGTTTGGGCATCCGAGAGCGTCTTGGCCTCGATGACAACAGACTCGGTGTCTGCGCTACGAGACCTGTCGGCGGCTCGCCCGGCACCGGAGGTACGACCACCGGTTACCAGCACTCCAGCCTCGGCATGCTCGGCATTCTCCGAAACTCGGCGGCGCACCGGAGCTGGTGGTTCGACCCGTCGTCCTGCAACCGTGCTCGAAGCGCGGAAGGTCCGCAGGGAGGGCGAGTCGGTTGTGCTGGGTGCAGGCGGCTCCACTGTGCGTACCTGCTGCTGGGGGTCCTTCTTCTCCGCCTCGGCGGCCTCAATCTCCTCGTCGTCGACGAGTCCGAGGTAGAACATGGTTTTCTGCCACATGGATGCCATCGTGTGTCCTCAATCAATCGTTGCCGGAACGCCCGACGGTCCAAAGATAGCCCGTCCCACGCGTATGATGGTTGCACCTTCCTGAATGGCGACCTCGAAATCATCGGTCATGCCCATAGATAGGTCGGTGAGCTCGGGATATGTGCTCGATAATGTGTCACGCAGCTCACGCAGCGCCGCAAACCACTTCCTGCTCTCATTCGGGTCGCCGGCCAGCGGCGGAATCGTCATCAGACCGCCGCAGCGCACCCCAGCCGCCAGGGCGCCCTCGCATAACTCATCGACCACATCCGGGTTTGCACCGTGTTTTTGTGGCTCAGCAGCAACGTTGATCTGAAGTAACGCCGGTGGTGCAGCTCCAGCCGCCATCCACGAGTTGGCCAATCGTGTCCTGTCCAGCGAATGGAGCAAGTAGGTATGAGGACGTGCGATCTTGGCCTGTCTAGTTTGTAACGAGCCGATGAAGTGCCAGCGGATATCACCAGGTAGCTGTGGGGCCTTCTCTGCCAGCTCTTGAGCTCGATTCTCCCCAAAGTCACGCTGCCCCTGCTCATATGCCTGCATTATCGCTTGCGGCGAGCGGCCTTTGGATACGGCAACAAGGGTTACGTCTTCAGCTTGTCGCCCGGCTTGGGCAACCGCCGCGGCTACACGCTGGCGGACCTCGGCTAGTCGTTGAGCAACCATGCCACCGTCACCTGTCTTTGTCGTGTGTGGTCACGTCGCCAAGAATGCAGATCCGGCGTGGTGAAAGTGCATTGGCTTGACCGCCACACCTCTAATTCTGCCAGTTGGCGCTCTAGAAACGCTGAGATGTCCACACTTACCGAACCCCAGGTTGTCTTGGCAACGTACCCGGGAAAGAGGTCCGCGACATCAGAGCCCACCTCGTAACAACATGGGCCGATCGCCGGTCCGATCGCAGCCCTGCGCGGTTTGTGGCCGCTGCTGCGGAGTTTCGCAAGAGCCGCCGGAATGATGCCGTCGACGGCACCACGCCATCCGGCATGAACGACGGCGACAGCCCCGTCCGCCTCTATGACGATCGGTACACAATCGGCTGTGGCAATCGCTGCCGGGATAGTGGGGTCGTAGGTGACGATGGCATCACCATCGCCGAGGTTCCCCGACCTGCTTGCTTCCAGAATTCCAGTTCCGTGGACCTGATGGACGAACGCCCAGTCAGATGAGATGCCTAAGTCAGCAGCAATCGCCTCGCGGCGACGATGATCAACGCGCAGATCGCCGGAGTCGGCATCACCAAATGCAACACCGGCAAAGCCTGGGGGCTGGATCATCCGTGGACGAAACCGGGAATGTCGAGATCGTCGTCAGGTTCCTGTCGGGGCCTGCGTGTCGAGAACTCCGGGTAGGTGGCACCTTGGGTTAATGACCTGCGGTCACGATCAAAGCCGGCCGCGATTACGGTAACCCGCATTTCGCTTCCCAGCACATCATCGACAACAGCACCAAAGATGATGTTGGCATCAGAGTCACAGTGGTCGGAAATGATCGTCGCCGCCGTGGAGATCTCATGGAGTGTCATGTCATCGGGACCCGAAATGGACAGCAGCACCCCACGGGCACCTTCCATCGAGGTCTCTAGAAGCGGAGAGCTGATTGCCTTATCCGCGGCTTGGGTAGCTCGGTTTTCACCGGTGCTGGATCCAATACCCATGACAGCTGAACCCGCCTCCGACATGACCGTTTTCACATCAGCAAAGTCGACGTTGATCAGGCCAGGGGTCGTGATCAGGTCGGTGATGCCGCGGACACCACTGGAGAGGACCAGGTCGGCCATTCCAAATGCTTCGAGTACGCCGGTCCGTTCGTCGGCAATCTCAAGGAGACGCTCGTTAGGGATAATGATCAGCGTGTCGACGGCTTCTTTGAGCGACTGAATGCCTTGCTCTGCCTGCACCGATCGACGCCTGCCCTCAAACCCAAATGGTCGAGTGACAACGCCAACGGTCAAAGCGCCGATAGCGCGCGCAACCTCCGCAACAATTGGTGCGCCACCGGTTCCGGTGCCGCCACCCTCACCAGCGGTGATGAACACCATGTCTGCGCCCATCAACGAGTCTTCAATCTCGTCACGATGTTCCTCGGCGGACTGTCGACCCACCTCCGGATCGGCTCCTGCGCCCAGACCACGTGTCGAGTCTCTACCAATATCCAACTTCACGTCGGCATCGGACATAAGCAGCGCCTGGGCGTCGGTGTTGATCGCGATGAATTCAACGCCGCGGATGCCCGCATCGATCATTCGGTTGACCGCGTTTACACCGCCGCCACCGACCCCGACCACCTTGATCACTGCAAGGTAATTCTGTGGAATATTTCCTTCGGTCACCATCTCAAGCTCCTGTCTCAACCTGAACCTTAGCTCGATGCCGTTGTTTCACTAGTAACTTCCTGGAAACCCTCAACCTCGGGTTGAGGGTTCGTGACCGCCGGACGCAGCGGCGAAACCAAGTTTATCGATGCATCCGCATCCATCTCCTGTTCAAGCAGCACAGCAAGTGTCACTGCCTTTTGTGACATCTCGCGCGTTGATCCGAGGATTACTTCGTGTCCCGCCACAGTACCAACCAACTCACCATTGACGCTGTCGACTACCAAGTTCTCTTTCAGTTCGATGGGGAGCGCTCCGATGAACTCCAGCGCGCCAAGCACCAATGGGTCCTCGATGACCTCCCCCGGGGTTAGGGCGCTGGCCTCGATCCGCACCAGCGGTTCTACCAGGTTCTGTCCGACGGCAAGCACAGCTCCTTGGCTTGAACACACCAGCCATGTCGAACCCATCGCAACATGGGCGACAGGGACATACTCAACGACGGCGACCTCAATTGATCTCGGCCAGACCACACGGACCTGGGCTTCGGCGATCCAGGGATCAGCGCGGAGACGTTCTTCGACATCGCCCGAGCGCACCGAGATTATGGGCACTCCGTCTTCGAGACCGCTCTCCTCGAGAATCGTGGCGACGGGTGACTGCTGCGCCCCCTCAACAGTGATGTTGTTGATCGCCAACCATGACGATTGGAATACCGCAACCACAAGCCCAACGACCACTGCCAGTCCCAACAGGCTGATGGTCCAGCGCAGTCTGCGGCGCGCCGAAGCTTCCTGGACCTGTCGTCGCCTTCTCGCCAGTCGGGGATCAACTTCTGGGGTCACTGGTGGCTACCGAAGTCACCAACGAAACGGATCTCCGGCTGCAGATCGGTCCCGGTACGTTCGAGCACAGTCCGGCGTACCTTGGCTACCAAGTCATATACATCCTGGGCCGATGCAGCCTCGGTGGCAACAAAGAAGTTGGCATGACGTTCTGAAACAGAGACACCTCCACAATTGAGGCCCTTGAGTCCGACTTCGTCGATAATCCGGCCCGCCGCATCACCCGGTGGGTTCTTGAAGACGCTGCCTGCGTTGAATGTGCCACCAGGCTGATGCTCTCTGCGCCATGAGGTGATCTCTCTCATCAACTGTTCGGCCTCTTCGGAGTCACGAGCAACGGTACGGAAGCGGGCACTGAGGACAACGTCATTGGCTCTCAGCCTGCTGTGGCGATAGGCCAGGCCAAGCCCGACCGCATCATCAACGGCGGTGGTTCCGCTCTCGAGATCGAGCACCGTCGCATCAACCAACCAGGCCGCGGTGTCAGCGCCGTGGCCGCCGGCGTTCATAGTGACCGCACCCCCGACCGAACCTGGTATCCCTACAAAGAACTCCAGACCGCCGCGCCCGTGACTAGCGCAGAACCTGGCGAGACGAGGCAAAGCGACCCCGGCCCCTGCCTCAACTATCGCTCCTTGCATCGCAAGCTCGCTGAAGCCCCCGGCCAGCTTGAGTATCAGACCCTGGAAGCCGGTATCCGAGATCACAACGTTCGACCCTCTGCCGAGCACAAAAACGGGAATGGACTTGGCCTCGCTCCGACGGGCCGCTAACACCAGGTCGAGGTGTTCCAGCGACTCGACCTCGGCGTACCAGGCAGCAGTCCCACCGAACTTGTAGGTGGTCATCCCCGTCAGCGGATAATCCCTCCGGACCCCTCCCGAGGAGGCCAGCTCTGCGAGAGTCACGACTGACCGCCCAAGGTGGCAGCAATCTCATCGGCAATGCTGTTGACGTCACCAGCGCCCAGGAGCAGCACCACATCGCCATCGGCCAGCTCAGGAACAATTGCTGCGGCGACGTCCCTGATTGACGGGATGTAGCGAACGTCACCACCGGCCGCACTCACCGCCTCGGCTACCAGCCGACCCGTCACTCCCGGTTGCGGAGCTTCGCCTGCCGAATAGACATCGGTAACAATCACTTTGTCCGCACTCGCCAATGGTTCGCCAAAGGCTGGACCTAGTGCCGCGGTCCGCGTATAGCGGTGCGGTTGGAAGACGGCCCAGACCCGTTGCCATCCACCGAGCCGACCGGCATCGATCGTCGCGCCGACCTCAGTTGGATGATGGGCGTAATCATCAACGACCGTTACCCCAGCGATACGAGCCCTTGTCTCGAACCGTCGGCGCACCCCGCCGAACGCAGCGATACCAGCCGCGGACTTGTGCGGATCGTGGCCAAGCTCGGCCAGGAAGGCAATCGCTCCGGCCGCATCAAGGGCAATGTGCACGCCGGGGCGAGGGACCGTTACATCCACCGTGTGGCCCCTACCTTCGAGACGGAAACTTATCTCGCCAATGCCGTGTACAACGTCGTGGAGTTGCCACGTAGCCGCCTGACTTCGGCCGTAGGTGATGACGTCGGCGCGCTGCGCCAGGCGCTGCACACCGGGATCATCGATGCATGCGACCACAGGGCCGTTGGTGCGGTTGGCGACAAGGGCAAAAGCCTCTTCAAGCGCGGCAAGCGTCTTGTAGAAGTCCAGATGGTCTGCCTCGATATTGGTGACCAGCAGGCCATTGAGGTGGAGATGGCGGAAGGTCCCGAACGCCTCGTCGGCTTCCAGGACAAAGAGGTCGGTGTCTCCAAGGTGAGCAAACGTGTTCTGGGCAACTAATTCGCCCCCGACTAGGAACGACGGATCCAGCCCAGCACCATGAAGAGCGGCGACAACCAGGCCTGTAGTCGTCGTCTTGCCGTGAGTCCCGGTGATACCGATTCCCGGCATCTTGGAGGTGAACGCATCCAGCAAGGCTGGTCGTTCCCACACAACAACACCGTGTTCGACTGCGGCGCGCAGTTCGGGGTCTCGCGCCGGCACTGCCGATGACGCCACCACCAGATCTGGCTCTGCCATTGCCTCGGGGCGGTGACCGACCCAGGTCTCAATGCCGATGTCCTGGAGCGCATCAAGCACTCGCCCGGGCTTCAGATCTGAGCCGGTGACGTCATATCCGAGGCCGGCAAGAAGTTTGGCCAGGCCGCTCATACCGGCGCCGGCTGCGCCGACCATATGGATCTTGTGGAAGCCCTCTAGTGATTTGTCACTCATCTACAGCCTCTTTTAGAGCGTCGGCGATCAGCCGGGCGGCAGCCGGTCGTCCGTGACTGGCCATCACCACTGACATGGCGGAACGTCGGGCGCGGTCAACAATCAATTGGTCGATAACAATCGGAACTTGGTCGATCTGTGCCTGCGAAACATGAACGAGTCCTCCTGCTGCCTCCAATTCCATCACGTTGGCAGCTTGGTTGGTGCCAAGTCCCAATGGAACCACAACGGCGGGGGTACCGGTGGCAGCAAGCTCGTTAACTGTCATGGCACCGGCTCGTGACAATACGAGATCAGACGCGGCGTAGAACAACTCCATGTGGTCTTCGAAGGCCACTGGTCGCCAATCGATCGCAGACTGCTCGGCAAAACGGCTGATGGCCTCAAAATGGGGCCGACCGGTCAGATGCACGATGGCGAGATGGCCGGGGTCAATGGCCATGACCAGCGCCTCGGTTACGTCGTTGAGAACCTTTGCGCCCAGGCTGCCGCCGAGCACACCAAGGACGGGAAGGCCCGGCGGGATGCCATATCTAGCGCGGGCTTCATCGCGGAGAGCTTCTCGGTCGAAGCGGGAGAAGACGGGTCGCAGCGGGTTCCCGGTCAACTCGGCATTCTTTAGCTGGCTGCGTGCCGCGGCGAAGCCAACAAAGACCCGCTCGGCGCGACGAGCGACAAATCGATTGGCAAGTCCTGCCTTGGCGTTCTGCTCCTGTACGAACAGGCGTGCTCCGACCTTCTTGGCAGCGAGGGCCGCCGGTACCGAGACATACCCGCCAAACACGATGCAGGCCTTGGTGCCACGCCGTTCCATCTCGGCGGCCATCTCGCTTCTTGCCTTCATGACCACACGCGGAATACCGAGGTTTTGTGGGCTGAGCGAGCGTTTCAAACCGCGCAGCTCGACAGCGACGAAGTCATAGCCTGCGTCAGGGACTGTCTTGGCTTCCATGCGATCACCGCCGAAGAACACGATCTCGCTGCGGGGAACTCCGTCGGCGACCAAGGCATCGGCTACGGCGAGCGCCGGGAATACGTGACCGCCGGTTCCGGCAGCGGCAAAGGCGTAAGTCATGAGGCTTTACCTGCTTTGCCTTTGCTGGCGGTTGATGACATCCGAGCGATGTTGATGAGCACCCCGACGACAAACAAATTGGCCATCATGGCGCTACCCCCGGCCGAGACAAACGGAAGCGGCACGCCGGTAATCGGCAGCACCTTGATGACACCGCCGATGTTGACCAGCGCCTGGAACGTCAGCCAAGAGACAAGACCAAGCGCTAGCAGTCGACCGAACTGATCTCGAGCCCGCAACGCAATTGCGATACCGACGAGAGCCACGACCAAGAAAAGCGAGATCACGGCCAAGGAACCGGCAAGACCAGTCTCTTCGCCGATGATCGAAAAGATGAAATCGCTATGGGCGTTGGGGAGGAACGACCAACGCGCTCGGCTGGCGCCAAGCCCGACGCCGAACCACCCACCGGTGCCGAGCGCAACGAGGCTCTGGTGAACGTGATAGCCATCACCGAGCAAGTCGGGGTTGGCGTCGAGGAAACTGGTGAGACGCTCCAGGCGATAAGGAGCGGCCACCGCCAACATCCCTCCTGTTGCCAACGCCGCCATGCCAAGGCCGATGACGTGACGGATCTTGGCATTGGAAGCAGCGAGGACGACAAAAGCTGCTGCTGAGATCAGGACCGTCGTCCCGAAGTCCGGCTGGAGCATCAACAGACCGCCTACCAGGCCGAGCGTCGTCGCCACCGGCCAAAAGACATGTCCAAACGTCGTGAGATATGACTCTTTGCGGGTCAGGATCATGGCGAGGGTTGCAATGACACCGAACTTGGCAAACTCAGAGGCCTGGATGGTCACCGGTCCGACTTCAATCCAACGCTGCGCACCACCACGCACGTCGCCGATGATCAAAGTCGCCACCAATCCGAGTACTCCCAGCACGAAGATTGGAATGGCGGCCCGTTGATACCAGCGATACGGGATCCTGGCTCCGATGATGAGACAGATGATCCCCAGGCCCGCAAAGAACACCTGTCTCTTGAAGTAGAAGAAGTTGTCGGCATGGCCCTCGCGGATGGCAAGGACCGATGAGGCAGACATCAATGCGCCCAAACCGATGATCACCAGAACGACCACAGGCAACAACAACAAGACTGTGATACGACCCGAGCGCGGCTCACGTGTGGTCGCAAACGACCGAGCCGCCGTGATCGGCGTGACCCTAGTTGCCATCAGTTTCCCCCTGTTTTTCGAGCACCAGACGTGCAAACTCATCACCACGAGCTGCATAGGACTTGAACATGTCGAAGCTGGCGCAGCCTGGTGCCAGCAAGACAGCATCGCCGGGGACAGCCAACTCCCCTGCGATGGTCACCGCATCCTCGAGATCCTGTGCTGCGACAAACCGGGCGCGCCCCGTCGCAGCCGCCAACTCGACCGATGCTTCACCAATGCCGATGACCTTGCGCACGCTGGGGACGGCGACGATCGGAGATAGGTCCAACCCTTTGTTGCGTCCGCCGGCGATGAGAACCACCGAAGGAAACGCCTCTACGGAAGCCACCGCGGCGTGGGGATTGGTTGCCTTCGAATCGTTGACCCAGGTGACGTCGTTCCAGGTGCCTATCACCGTCCGGCGATGTACCCCCGGAGTGAACTCAGCGATGGTGGAGGCAATGCCCTGTTGGCTCGCCCCGAGATGAGCAGCAAGCTCAGCAGCGGCAATGAGGTCCATGGTGTAGGCACGATCGAGTTCCGGCCGAGGGTATTGCACCCCACCGATAACGAGAGTGCCGTCGTCGACTCCACTCCCATTTGCGGGGAGTCGGCTCCCGCTAATTGGAATCATGCGTGCCGAGGAAGGCGCGACCGCGGCGGTGGCTCCCTCGTCGTCGGAGTCAAAGACCAGGATGTCGTTCGCGGTCTGGTTCTCGAAAATCCTCTGTTTGGCTGCGATGTATTCGTCGATATCCCGATGCCAATCGAGGTGGTCGGGTGCGATGTTGAGAATGGCGGCAGCTAGTGGGTGGAAATCTGCGATGAACCGCAGCTGGAAACTCGAAGCTTCGATCACGACCACGTCGGGTGGGTCAAGAACAATGTCGGAAAGTGCAGTACCAATGTTGCCGGCAGCGATGGCCGAGATACCGGATGCGGTCAGCATGTCGGCTGTCACCGAAGTCACCGTTGTCTTGCCATTGGTGCCGGTGACTGCGGCATAGGGAACGGAGAGCTGGGCTACGGCGAACTCCATTTCGCTGACGAGAGGCAGACCAGCATCGAGGACGTCCGGGATGGGACCGATGTGCTCCGGAAACCCCGGGCTGGTCACGACATAGTCAACGCCGGCGAGCATCTCTGTCCGCCAATCGCCGACGTGAACGTCATGGCCATCACCAAGCTCAACAACCGAGTCGGCGCGGCGGTCGTATACGGCGACGTCGTAACCGAGCCGTTGCGCTAGACCGGCAGCGGCCCTTCCGCTAACCGCGGCCCCGAGTACGAGCACTCTCACGGCAGAACACCACCGTTGGTGGCGCGCAGGAAGTCGCCGTAGAACAGACCGATTCCAACCGCTACGCCAAGCCCGGCCAATATCCAGAAGCGCACGATGATTGTCGTTTCCGGCCAACCCTTGAGCTCGAAGTGGTGGTGAATCGGGGCCATCCGGAAGATCCGTTTGCCCCAAACTCGAAACGTGAATACTTGGAGAATGACAGAGAGCGTCGTCATCACGTAGAGGCCGCCAAGGAAAATCAAGAGCAACTGAGTGTTGGTCAGCAGGGCGATGGCCGCGAGGGCGCCACCAAAAGCTTGCGACCCGACATCACCCATGAAGATCCGTGCGGGTGCGGCATTCCACCAGAGGAAGCCAAGGGCCGCGCCGACGAGAGATGCGGCGACGGTGGCCAACTCAACTGCACCCTCGACTTCGTAGAAGGACGGGTTTCTCGACTGCCAGAAAGCGATCAACACGAAGGCGCCGAACACAAGGCCGCCACTTCCCGCGACGAGACCATCGAGACCGTCGGTGAGGTTCACTGCATTGGCGGCGGCAGTTAGCAGGAACAGAACCAGCAGCCCATACAGCCAAGGTCCGAGATCGATGCCGAGTTCGCGCGTGAACGACAGCTCGGTGCTTGTCCCCAGCGCAACGGCTCCCCACGCAAATAACACTGCAATGACGAGCTGGCCAAGGAACTTCCACCGCTTGGACAGACCCATGTTTTGTTTGCGGGCGTACTTGACGAAGTCGTCGAAGAACCCGATTGCGCCCATTCCAACGAAAGCAAAGAGGGCAAGCCAGCCCTGTCCGGGGAAACCGAGAAGGCGGAGGTTGGGGCCTGTACCGAATTCCCAGACTCGGAAGTGCGAAACGATGTAGCCGGCCACAACGGCAAAGATGATGACGACGCCACCCATGGTTGGAGTCCCTCGCTTGTGAGCGTGGTCTTCAACCTCTTCTTGGATGAACTGACCGATATTGTGTTTCCGCAGGGTCCGGATGGCAACTGGGGTTACGAAGATCGTGATGATGAACGACGTTGCGGTGGCGATGAGAATTGAAATCATGCTTGCGTCTCCTCGGCCAGTCGCAAGGCCAGCTTCTCCAACCCGATGGCGCGCGACGCCTTGACCAAGATGATGTCTTCGTCGTCAACGATCTGGGTGATGGCGGCATAGGCCGCATCGGCATCAGGGACGTTTCTAGCGATCGGTCCGGCGGCGGAAGCTATCCCGGGTTCGTCGCCAACGGTGATGACGGCAGCAAAGCCAAGGCTATTGGCAAGACGGCCAATGCGCTCGTGCTCGGACACCTCGAGCGGGCCGAGCTCGGCCATGGTGCCGAGCACGGCAACGTGTCTTCCTGGCATCGCGGCCACTGTTCGCATCGCTGCTTCCATTGAATCGGGGTTTGCGTTGTAGGCATCATTGACGACGGTGAATCGTCCGCGGTGGATTTCCATGCGCCACTGTGATCCAGTGGCGAGTTCCAAGCCAGCTGCCAGGGAGTCGAAATCGACACCGAGCGCCAGCCCGGCGGCCATCGCGGCAGCTGCGTTGCTCGCCTGATGGGTTCCAGCAACCGCCAGCTGAACCTGGGCGGAGTGTCCTTCAAAGGTGATGCAAAACCGGGGGTAGCCGTTGTCGTCGATAGAAACGTCACTGATCCGAACGTCGGCATCGTTCTCCTCGCCAAAGGTCATGGTGCGACCAGCGTGGGGACGGCGGAGCCTGGCTTCGCCTGCCGGGAGCACCGCAATCCCGGACTCGGTGAGCGATTCGACCAGCTCGAACTTGGCATCAGCCAGATCGTCGGTCGTGCCGAACGTCTCAAGATGAACAACACCGAGATTGGTGATGACAGCAACATCAGGACGCACCGCCGGCATTAGGAACGCTATGTGACCGCGTCCTCGAGATCCAACCTCAGCAACCAAGTGCTCGGCATCGGACGGAGTGCCGAGCACGGTCAAAGGGACTCCGATTTCGTTGTTGAAGGAGCGGGGCGACGCCCAAGCATGGGGAAGTGCAGCTGCCAGAAGATCCTTGGTTGAGGTCTTGCCGGAACTGCCGGTGATGGCGACGACGGGAATACTCATCTCAGCCCGTTTGATCGCCGCGATGTCCCGCAGGGTGCGCAAGGTGTCATCTACAACAAGGCGCGGATGGTCCATTGGTGCGGTGTCAGACGTCACGACGGCAACGGCACCATGGGCTATTGCATCGTCGAGGAACTTGTTGCCGTCGAAGTTCTCTCCAACGACGGCGACAAAGAGGTTCCCCGGCTCCACTGCCCGTGAATCGGTTGAGACCCCGGAGAAAGTGACGCCGGGGTCATCAATAGCCGTCATCTCGAGTTCATGGGCAAGCGCGGCGAGGGTGCGTGTGATCATTGCGAACCACGCCCGATCCTGGCGAGTTCTTCTGCAGCGACTTGCCGGTCGTCAAAGTCGACCGTGTGGTCGGCAAATTCCTGTCCCGTCTCATGACCCTTGCCAAGGATGAGCACGACGTCACCATCTTGGGCGACCGAAAGCGCCTGGCGGATAGCAAGTCGCCGGTCCGGCTCGACGGTGAGGTTGACCTCGTGGCGAGCTCCGCTGAGCATCTGGTCGATGATGGCGGCTGGGTCCTCGGATCGAGGGTTGTCCGTTGTGATGATGGCGATGTCCGCTTCTGTCACTGCCTTCCCCATCAAAGGCCGCTTCTCTCGGTCGCGGTCTCCCCCGGCTCCGACCACCGCAATGATCTTTCCACCGGCCATGCCCCTGCTCTCTTCGATGATCGTCGAGATGGCGTCAGGGGTGTGGGCATAGTCGACGACTACCCAGAGATCATCCGAGGTGGCGAGAGTGTTGTAGCGGCCGGGGATCGGCTCCATGCGACCGAGTTGCTCGATTGCGTGATCGAGGTCCCATCCCTGGAGCTGAGCGCAGGTGAGCGCGATGGCGGCGTTGGCGACGTTGAATCGACCGGCAAGGGGAGTGTGCACGGTGAATGAGTCGCCACCGAACATCAACTCGAAGGTGCTGCCCGCCGCCGTATCGCTGAGATAGACCACCCGGACGTCGGCCTGCGGGTCGGTGCCGACTGTGACCACGGGGATGCCGGATTCTTCGGAGATGCGGCGGCCCCATGGATCGTCGATCCAGCTGACACCACGCGGGGCCCACCGTCGGTCGAACAAGTTCGCCTTGGCCCGGAAATACTCTTCCATTGTGTGGTGATAGTCGAGGTGGTCTTGAGACAGGTTGGTGAAGGCGACGACGTCAAAGGCAGTGCCGTTCACCCTGCCCATGTCCATGGCGTGCGAAGAGACTTCCACGGCAACGTCCGTGATTCGGCCCACGTCGACGAGATGACGAAAGATGCGTTGCAGCTTGCTGGCCTCTGGAGTTGTGCGTGGCGACGCTGCCATGCCATCGAGGTTGGAGCTCACGGTCCCGATCACGGCCATCGATCGGTCCGAGTGCTCTGCCATGGCAGCCATCATGTGCGCCACTGTTGTCTTCCCGTTGGTTCCGGTGACACCAACGATCGCAAGGTCGTGACTGGGGTTGCCGTGCACGGCAGCAGCGATCCATCCGAGTGCTTGTCTTGTGTCGTCGACAAGCAGATAGGGAATGTCGACTGCTGGCTCTTGTTCAACTACAACCGCGCTGGCGCCAAGACCGATCGCACCTTCTACGAAGTCGTGACCATCGGCTCGGGCGCCACGAATGGCGACATAGATGCTCCCCGGTGTTACGGCACGGCTGTCCATATGTGCGTCGATCAATTCCACGTCGGCGCCGTGGACGCCGACGTTCTGATGGGGACACACGACATCAGCCACCGAGTGCAGCGTCGGCACCGCTCTAGCGGGCATCAGGCGCCACACCGAGGGCCTGCAGCGCTGCCTCGGCAACGCGTGCGAATACGGGGGCAGCCGAGACGCCGCCAAATTGCAGCTCTACGATCCGGCCGTCCTCTTCTATCTCACCGTGCGGCGAGTCGAGGACGACGGCAATGACGATCTCTGGGCCATCGATCGGAGCGATACCGATGAAGGAGGCGATGCGATCGTCCTCGCTGTAGTAACCCTGTTCGTAGAGGAACTTCTCGGTGGTGCCTGTCTTGCCACCAACAGCAAAATCGTCGATAGATGCCCTGCTGCCGGTACCTAGCTCGACAACGCCTTGCAGGAGTTCCCGCATCTGTTCGGCAGTTCTTTCGGAGAGCACGGGGCGCTGTCTGGGAACTGTGACGTCGCGTGAACCGTCGGGGTGGATGAGCTCACTGACGAGGTGCGGCTCGACCCAAACACCATTGTTGGCAATCGTTCCGAACACTGCCGCCATCTGGAGTGCGGTGACATCGACGCGGTAGCCGATCGCTGTTGATGCGCCCGCTGTCGCAGAAATCCAGTCTGCAAGGGGGTGGAGCAACCCCGGCACCTCGCCGCGGATTGCGTCGGTTGTCAACTGTCCAAGGCCAAAGGCTTCCAGGTAACGATGGTGCAGCTCGTTGCCGAGTTGTTCTTGGATCTGGATGGTTCCGACGTTGGATGACTTCATGAATATCTCGGCGACGCTCATGGTCCGGTCTTCGACGCGGCCGACATCGGTGTAGGGGTCTTCCTTGCCTTCCACCTCGTACTTGGCAGGGACCAGCCAGCTGTTTGTTGGCACCACAATTCCTGCGTCCAGTGCGGCGGCAACCGTGATCACCTTGAGCGTCGAACCCGGTTCGAACACGTCGGTGACTGCTCGGTTGCGCACCGCAGCTGTGTCGATTGAGCTTCGGTCGTTTGGATCGAAGGTGGGTGCGGTGGCCATTGCAAGGATCTCACCGGTGCTCGGCACCTCAACGATGATTGTTGCGGCGAGGGCGCCGGTGTCGGCGACAGCGTCGGCCGCGGCCTGTTGGGCGGCGTACTGGATCTGGGGGTCGATAGTGGTACGGATGTCGTAGCCTGCGGTCGCCGGCTCTACGAGAAGCTCACCAAGTGGGATCGGATTGCCATCAGGATCTCTTTCGAGGACCTTGGTACCAGGTGATCCGGTCAGCAATTCGTCATATTGGGCCTCGAGACCTTCGAGACCACTTTGATCGTCCTGCTGGACGAATCCGAGCACCTGGGCTGCCAGATCGCCCGCCGGGTACACCCGAAAGGGCTCGTTCCGTACATATATCCCGTCGATGTCGTTGTCCTCCACAACCTGGCGCAGCTCGTCGGCCACGTCGACGTCGAGGTGGCGGGCGAGGTAGGCGAAACGTGAGTCTGGGTTGTCGAGCTTCGTGTTGAGGTCGGCAACGGTCTCCCCTAGGAACGGCGCCAGCAGCTGTGCAGTTCCCATCGGGTCGAAAACCAATTTGGGATCGGCCATCACACTGGGCAGGTCAACGGTGACTGCCAGCTCTACGTAGTCTCGATCAAATATCGTGCCGCGTCGGGCGGCTATGTCTTCGTAGCGGATGCGCTGGTTTTCGCCGGCTTCAACGAATGTGGCGGCCTCGACGACTTGGACCTGGAACAGGCGGTACCCCACCCCGGCCCAGGCCGCGATGAAGACGACACCCACGAGGATGACTCGCACGTCACGGATGCGCCATGTCGGGCGCAGCATGTCAGCGCCCAGGCGGATCTGGGAGCCCGAGGCATCCCAGGCCGCCAGCGATCGGCCGAATAGGAACGAGTGCACGCACACAGTCCGGAGCAGGGTTCACGCAGATGTTCCCTCTCATGGCTGTGCGCTCAGGATCGCTTTGAGTTGTGCCCACCGGTAGTCGGGGTCCAGTTCGTTAACCCCGACAACGGGCACCGACAGGGCAATCCTTTGATCTGGGTAGACCAGTCCAAGGTTGGCGATCTGCTGTCCGAGCGTCGCCGGGTTCTGGATCTGGGCGAGTTCATAGCGAAGCTGCCAGTGCAGGTCTTCTTGGATGGCGATCTGCTGTTCGAGGTCTTGGATCTCGAAGGCCGAGTGGTCGAGAGAGATGCGCGAGTAGATGAGACCGAAGAAGGCCACGACCACAGCCATGGCGAACATCACCCAGTGGCTGATCTTGGTGCGCGGCCGGCGACTAGCCCCCGGAATCACCTCGAGCGTTGGTCGTGCCGCAATCTGACGTTGCGCAACGGTCACGGTGTTACCTTCTCGGTAACCCGCAAGACGGCGGAACGGGAGCGCGGGTTGGCGTCGATTTCGGCTTGGGTGGGCCGGAGTGGCTTGCGGGCGGGTGACCGAAGTTCGGCCACCCGTCCACAGTTGCACACGGGGAAGTCAGGGGGGCATTCGCAACCCGCCGTGCCGGCTGCGAAGCGTCTCTTGACTATGCGGTCCTCGAGCGAGTGGTAGGAAATCACCAGCACCCGCCCGCCGGGACGCACCCAATGGATCGCTGCCTCAACACCAAGCTCAAGCGAGCCAAGTTCGTTGTTGACCGCGATCCGTATGGCTTGGAAAACTTTGCGTGCGGGGTGTTTGCGACGGCGGACCGCAGCTGGGACGGAGTCTGCGACCACGTCGGCGAGGTGAGCTGTGTCTGTGATTGGCCGTGCGGCGACGATGGCTCTGGCGATCCGCCTAGCCATACGTTCTTCTCCGTATCGCCAGAGAATGTCAGCAATGTCATCCACTGGCCAGTGATTGACGATTGTGTCGGCCCCGAGTTCGGCGTCGCGGTCCATCCGCATGTCGATGGGTCCGCGACGCCGATAGGAAAAGCCCCGTTCGGGCTCGTCGATTTGGTGGGAGGAGACGCCAATGTCGAAGAGGAATCCGTCGATGCACGGTATTGGAGCACCATTACTTTTCTCCTCGCTGCATATCTCTTCCGCGATCTGGTCGAGTGACGCGAAGTTGGCTCGAACGAGACGCACCGCGTCCCCGGCCGGGCCCTGAGCTATCGCGTCGGGATCCTGGTCGATCGCTACCACAGTCAGGTCGGGGAACGCTTCGAGCAGTGCTCGGGTATGTCCCCCGCCCCCATAGGTTGCGTCGACGATCAGCCGTGGCGAGATCGGGCGCAGAAGCTCCACGACTTCCTTCGCCATTACTGGCTGGTGATACGGGTTCTGAACCATGGACAGCCCCTCGGAGCGCTGGCGCCAAAATGGAAGCGGGCGGAGTAAGGGGCCTCCCGATTGGCATCCGAGGGACTGACCGTGGGCCAGAACCTTCTGTCGTCGTCTTGCTTGTCATATCTCATTACCGCCGAATGCGAGAGCTTCTTCCACTCCAGAGAAGAAGTCGTCGGCCTTGGCCTCTTCGGCCTCCCAGACGCTGGTCGCCCAGACCTCGATTACGTCGCCCGAACCAACAACGGTGACTTCTTTCACCATTTCGGCCCAGACACGAAGGTTCTCGGGGACGGGGATGCGACCTTGCTTGTCAAGGGAGACATCGTCAGCCCCGGCAAACAGCGAGCGGCGGTACATACGTGCCTTGCGATCGGTAGCCGGCAGGTTGTTGACCCTGTCGTATTCCTTTTGCCAGGCTTCGGGCGGGTACACCGCAAGGCAGTGTTCCTGACCCTTGGTGATGACGCATCCATCGTCGAGCAGGTCCCGGAACTTACGTGGCATCACAAGACGCCCTTTGGCGTCCAAAGTGTGTGCGTACGTCCCCAGAAACATGAAAAGTGCTCTCCATCCGCTACATCATCTACCACTGCGCCCCACCCTAAACCACTTCGCTCCACCTTTCAACCCTTTTCGCCCCCATTTACCCCCCATATGACACAAATAGGCCGATCGACCCACCACACCGCCCCCCAAGGGCGCGTTTGAACCCCGAGACCCCACTTGATTGCAGGGATCGGGTCAGATAGTGGGGAGCCACTCCCCCGCTACGGAGTACCAATCTCTAGGGGGATCGACCGCTGGTGGTGTAGCTGTGGCCGAGTGGAGAGGTGAACAGGTGGTCGCCACCGTGCAGATCGCATGTGTAGTCGGCGTGGGCCGGACCCTCTCCGGTTCTTGCGTACATGCCGCCGAGATGCCGGCTCCGCGTACGCAGGAATGGCAGGGCTGGCGGCGTGTCTGGTTCCTGCGTACATGACGCCGAGATACCGGCGCTGCGTACGCAAGAAGCATGGGGACCGCCCTCAAACCGGCAATCCCGAGTGATACTCCCGCCTCCGACCCAGCGTCACATCGTGATGACGGTCTTGCCCTGCGCATGTCCCTCGCCGACGTGGGCCAGGGCCTGCGGCGCCTGTTCGATCGGGAATGTCCGATCCATGACCGGCACTATCTCGCCGGATTCGGCAAGCTCTTTCAGGGTGACCAGGTCTTCCTGGTTCGGCACCGAAACAAAAGGACGTCCTTGTCGTCGTACGAACAGCGACACCGCCATCGCCTTCATTGGATGAGTCAAACCACCAATGAAGCCACCCACAGGGGCACCGTTTGAGAGCAGTTTCCCGTCGGCAGCGACAGCACTCCTCGCGTCAGCCATCGACTGGCTCGCAACATTGTCAAGGATGAGGTCGTAGCGCAGGTCACCCTTTGTGAAGTCCTCTTGGGTGTAGTCGATCACATGGTCAGCGCCGATCGAGCGGACCATCTCAAGGTTCCGAGTGCTGCAAACACCCGTCACCTCGGCACCAAGCGACTTGGCGATCTGAACGGCAAATGTCCCTACCCCACCCGACGCACCGGTGATCAGAACCTTGTGACCCGCCTGGACCTTGCCCTTGTCGCGGAGAGCTTGCAGGGCGGTCAACGCCGATGTCACAACGGCAGCGGCTTGCTCAAAGCTGAGATTGGACGGCCGCAGAGCCAGACTGTCTGCGGAAACGGCGACATACTCGGCAAAGGCACCCTTGCATGGCCCGAACACTTCGTCACCTGGTTGGAGGTTGGTGACACTCTTGCCCACTTCCTCAACTGTGCCGGCAATGTCAGTTCCGGGAACACGGTTCTTTGCTCGGAGCATCGTAAAGAGCGGGCGCATGACGTATGGCACCCCCCGAATCGTGTACACATCGCCGATATGGATCGAGGCTGCGCGAACCCGGACCAACACCTCGTCGTCTTTCACGGCTGGTTTGTCGATTTCCTTGAATTCCAGGACATCTTGCGGTTCGCCGTACTTGTCCTGAACAATCGCCTTCATCAGGTTCCCCTCGTTCGGTGCCTGGACTAATAAAATCTACACCCAAGCAGCCAGAGCACACATTCGACGGTGCGCTCCTGTCGTGATCGTCCGCTACCGTGCCCCTGATGAATCCAACAACACCAGCTGTCATCGTAGGAATGGGCGAGTTAGGTGGTTCTTTCGCCCGCGGGTTGCTCCGAATCGGCCACACCGTGGTCCCGGTTCTTCGCAGAACTGCCATCGCAGACGTCGCTGCGGAGTACCCCGAGCCGGTGCTCACCTTGGTAACGGTCGGCGAGGCCGATCTCGACAACACCCTGGCCAATCTGCCCGCCAAATGGAAGTCGAATACGGTTCTTGTACAAAACGAGTTGCTCCCCCGCAGCTGGATGCCACACGACATCACAAATCCCACAGTGGCTGTCGTTTGGTTCGAGAAGAAACCAGGCCGGTCAGAGCTCTCCATCATCCCTACCCCGATTGCGGGCCCGGGCGCTGATCTGCTGACCCGAGCGCTGCGCACCATCGACGTTCCTGCCTTCGTCGTAGAGAGCCAGGACGAACTTCTTTACGAGCTGGTGCGCAAGAATTTGTACATCCTCACCGTCAACATCGGTGGGCTGATGACTCGAGGGACCGTGGCCGACCTGTGGTACAACAACCGCAAACTGGCCGAGGACGTTGCCGCCGACGTGCTGAAGGTCCAGGCATGGCTAACCGGGGCCGAGCTCGATTCCGATGCACTCATGGCAGGAATGGTTGAGGCAATCGATGGTGATCCAGAGCACGGGTCGACCGGTCGCAGCGCCCCGGCCCGACTGGCCCGAGCCATCTCCCATGCCGATGAGGCAGGGCTGGAAGTTCCCAAGTTGCGTGAGATAGCTGCATCACTGGAATAGACCCACAAGCGAAACATTGAGTCCGCCCGCTACGCTTCGCGCCACGCCCGTCAAGGAGATGGTCAATGCACGTCTTGGTCGCTACCGATGGCCAACTCGATCCGACGACAGTTGCCAAGTTCGCCGCACCTCTAGCCGGCCCCGATGGCAACGTGACCGTGGTCACCGTGATCGAGGTTCCGCGCGCCATGCTGCAGGATCTACAAGATCACTTCAGTGACCAACAGCCACCAACGCTGCGCCGTACCGACACCGAGACCGCAATGACCACCCGCCGGCTCGATCCGCCACGCTCTTGGCCAGGCGATGACGCCATCATCAAACAGTATCTCGACGGAAAACAACAAGAGCGCTGCGCCCCCATCTTGGATGCCTTGGCAGCCTCCGGTATTGCGACGACTAGCAAAGTCGTCGAGGGACCATCGGCACGGGGAATACTCGAAACAGCGGCGGGTCTCGACGTTGATGTGATCGTCGTTGGCTCGCACGGCGCCGGTCTGTTCGAGGGTCTTCTCGGATCGACAGGAACCAAGGTCACCCGTCTTGCTAAACGCCCAGTCCTGCTGCTGCGCACCGACACCTAGCTGACGACCAACTAGGACAGATACTCCATCCAGGCAGGATCCGGCTCGGTCCCGATCGCAACCAGCACCCAGGAATGGCGACGTGGCACCGTTGGCTTGTGGCGCAGCTGCAGACCCGCCTGATCCGGAGTTCGACCACCCTTCTTGGTGTTGCAGCGCCGACAACTCGCCACGACGTTCTCCCAAGTGTGGGTACCCCCCTGCGTCTTGGGAACAACGTGATCGATGTTCTCGGCGGCGCGGTTGCAGTACTGGCAGAGGTGGGAATCCCGGAGGAACACTCCCCTCCTGTTCAGCGGAACCCGACGGGCGTAGGGGACTTTCACGAACTTCCGGAGTCGGATGACGGAAGGCGAAGCCAAGTTGATCCGCTCGCTACGCCAGATCTTGCCGTTGGACGCAACGACGTCCGCACTGTTGCGCAACACCAAGACGACCGCTCTTCTCACCGGCACAACCGAGAGCGGCTCATACGAGGCATTGAGCACTAGGGCCTTCATGCTGGAAGGCTAACACCGGCCGTCAGATTGCAGCGCCGAACCGGGCTGCGGAACCCACACAGAGCCTGGGGACTTTCCACTCCCGAGGGTCGTTGACGGGGACGGAAAGAGGAACGGCAAGCGAACCTCTGGCATCACGGATTCGGGACATCGCCACGTAGAGCGGATTCCATCAGACCCAAATGTTCGAGGTCCTTTGGTCTCCCGGCAATCTTCTTGTACGCAGCCACATGTTCGAGTCGCACAAACGGAAGACCGTCGATGACCTCCGCCGTATCGATCACCTCATCGATATCGACATCTCCGTACGCCCAGCTTCTCCCGATGGTGATAGCTCCATCGAGAAAACTGACAACGTCCACGTCATACTCGACAAGCGTCACCAACTCGCCGAGCTCGCACGCCCGCTCCCATGCGGCCCCGCGGCTAACCACATCGAGATCGTTGGTTGCCTCGATGACTCCGCGAACGATCAACGGACCACTCCCGAACACCGCATACTCACCATCGGGCAGCCCTAGCGACCGCAAACAGTCGAACAACTCGGCACCTTTCGATGTCATCGCATCACCACGATCATGGCTGACCGAGCGCGGTTGATTGTGCGACGACCTGCCGTGACATCTGAACATCGGGGTACGGGGATCGCAAATGGAGAGCACAACAACGCCATGCCGCGATGGTCCCACACCCCGCCACAACGGTGCAACGCCTCCGCCCCACTGCAGTCAGGCTCGGATTCCCGACTGGCCCAGACGGACCCTCGGGGAACTCTCCTTCCCCGAGGCGGTGCCGTGAATCGCCAGGGCTGGCTCGCTGGCTTCGTTGACCGATGAGAGCTCTCTAGGAGGCGAGCCAACACGACTGCTTTCGCACCACCCCCCGAGGGTCGTTGACCACAGTGAGTGACACTGCGAAACTATCCGCAGCCGAGAGTGAGAAAAGAAGGCAGCGCGTGCGGATTGTCGGGTACATAAGGGAAGCCTCCGCTGAAGGAGAACCCGCGTTCGCCCAATCCGAGAAGATCCGACGATGGATCAACGAGAACGGGCACCGTCTGGTGGCTCTCTGCCAAGACGTTCGTACTCCGGGTCACTCAGTCGGCCGCGAGGGCCTGCAGTCGATTGTCGGGATCATCTCGGCTGGTCAGGTAGACGCTGTCGTCGTTCCCTCCTTGGTGACCTTCTCTGCAGACAAGGTCACCCAGGAAGTCATCATGTCGGCGCTCCGCCTCAACGAAGTGACTCTGCTTTCGACCGATCCAGACGACATCGACCTGCTGACCGACCCACCCGCCGACAATCTTCGGATGATCGTGCGTGATGTCCTCGCCAAGCAGACCCGGTTTGAAGAAATCCTGAGCCTGCCAATCAAGGACGAGCCCGACCCACAAGTGGTCCGTATCGACGAGACTGCGGACGTCGTCATCGAGCTGATACCGCCGGAGCGCAAGGAAGCGCTACCCGCCAGTCAAGCTATCCCAGCTCAGTAGCCCGATTCGTTGCATCAAGGCTCAACGCAACCCATGTCGCCCGCGCCACTGCGTAGGCACGACCGCCCTGCTGCACCGCCGCCCCGCTCGCATGACGGTTCTCGCCAACCGCGACAAGCACGGTGACCACCGTGTAGCCGGCGAGCTCTGATTCGCTGACGCCAGCCAACGAGACATCGCGTTCGTCGGCCAACTCTGCCACCGCGTCAACAACAGCGGCATCCATGCCGCCAATCCCAAGTTCCAGCATGCGGTCAGACCGCCGCCCGTCCGAAGAACGCACCAATACCGAGATACCGTCCGGTGTCTCTTCGACCGCAACGCTTTCCAGACGCCGCGCAACCATCTCCGTAGCGTCGACTCCCCCGGCGGGGGCTGCATGTTCACCGACACGCGGGAAACTCACAACAGAACCAGGGGCACCTGGCGGTGGCGGTGGGCCTTCCGAGCCGTCCTCCCCTTCGGCGGGAACGGGACGCATCCCGTGCTCGGCAAGTATCCGTCGCACCGCAATACCGACAGCATCCGCGTCGGCACCCGTCGCCAACTGGACGCGGACACCGGCAAAACCGCGGTCGGACTCCACCTCGGCGCCTGCGATACCGGGCACCGCCAACAGTTCATCTTGTAGCGCTGCTGCCATTAGACCCTCCCAAGTGCTTTGTGCTGCTTCTTGCGCCACTCGAGGTACAGAATCAAGTCCTGTGGAGGCAGCGCAGTGGTGGAATCGCCGTGAGCGGTTGCCAGCCGCCAGTCGGCATAAGCCTTGTCGGGCACGGGTAGAAACGGCGCTTTGCGCCACCAGTTTCGCGGCGAAACAGCAAACAACGTACGCACCCCTTCTACCCACAGATCCGAGCGTCGTCCCACCGCCGCCACAAGATTCCACGACATCATGGAACGATCGTAACTGCGCAGGCGTTGACATCGTGGCATTGCCGAACGGGGCGGACGTGGGCAGAGGGGTACCAGCACTGATAGTCTCACCACGTTGCTGCCGGAGGAAGGAGCACATGTGACTGTTACCGCTGATGACCTTCAGTGGTTCGGAAAGAATTTTGGCACGATCGTTGACAACATCGAGACCGTCATTCAAGGCAAGCGCCGCACGATCGAATTGGCAACGATCTGCTTGCTGTCCGAAGGCCATGCTCTGATTGAGGACGTCCCTGGAGTCGGAAAGACCCTTCTTGCCCGATCACTGGCAAAGTCGATCGATTGCAGTTTCCAGAGAGTCCAATTCACCCCGGACCTATTGCCGTCGGACGTGACCGGAGTCTCAGTCTGGGACCGCGAATCGGCGCACTTCGTCTTCCGGCCGGGCCCGGTATTCGCCAACGTTGTACTTGGCGACGAGATCAACAGAGCAAGCCCGAAGACCCAGTCGGCGCTTCTCGAAGCGATGGAAGAGCAACAGGTCACGGTTGACGCCGTTACCCGACCGCTCGCTGCTCCCTTCATGGTGGTAGCCACCCAGAATCCAATCGAGCACGAAGGAACGTATCCGCTGCCCGAGGCACAGCTCGACCGCTTCATGATGCGACTGGGTATGGGGTATCCGGAACGGGACAAAGAGCTGGAGATGCTCGAAACCCACGGACATCACTCGACGCTCGGGGCCTTGGTGCCGGTTGTCGACGCCGCCGACGTGAACCGCATGGCTGACATCGCCGCCCGCGTCTACGTTGCCGACGCCATCCGGTCCTATCTGGTGGATCTGTCCGATGCCACCCGCAACGACCCGGACCTGCTGTTGGGGGCCTCGCCACGGGCGACCCTCTACATGCAACGAGCCTCACGGACCAATGCGGCGACAGAGGGCCGCGACTTTGTAACGCCTGACGACGTCAAGGAGATGCTCCACCCCGTCCTCAACCACCGTCTGATTCTCCAACCGGAGGCACAGATGCGCGGTTCTGGCGTCAAGAGCATCATCGATGCGATTAGCGACCGGGTCGGAGTACCCGGCGCACGCAGCGGCGTCTGATGCCAACGCTGCGCGGCTGGGCTGCACTCGGTGCAGCCTTTGCCCTCGGGGTCCTATGGATCGGCTTTGGCGAGAGACTGTTGCTTGCCCTTGCCATCTTCCTCGTGGGATCAGTCGCATTCGGTGTCGTTTATGTGCGCAGCAGCGCACCGCGCGCCCGGCTGACCCGTCAGATCTCCCCAGTGCAGGTCCATGACGGGGAACGGGCGATAGTGCAGCTGTCGCTCGTCTCCAGCCGCAGGTTGCACTCCGCCATCGTCGAAGACGTAGTCCACAGCTTGGGGACCGCATCGTTTGTTGCCGAGCGAGTCGACGAGAGCGAGCCGATGATGGCCCGCTACGAAGTCCTCTGTAAACCCCGTGGGGTCTACAAGGTCGGTCCGGCGACGTTGCGAGTACGCGATGCGATGGCTCTCGCTGAATCTGTCAGCTCGGGCAGACGCTCGGATCGGCTGGTGGTGTATCCCTCGGTTGAGTCGCTGTCAGGACTACCGGTAGTGCGTGGCCAGGATCCCAACGTCAACTCGGCTCGCGCCAACTTCTCCCACAGTGGTGGAGACGACTTCTTCACCTTGCGGGAGTATCAACGCGGCGACGACCTACGCCGGGTGCACTGGCCATCGTCGGCTCGTCGCGATGAGCTCATGATCAAGCAGCTCGAGATGCCATGGCAATCGCGAGCGCTGGTACTGCTGGACATACGTGCCGAGTCGTACACCACCCCGGATTCATTCGAGCATGCCGTACGGGGTGCGGCATCGGCGATGCGGCACCTATATCGACACGGCTTCAGTCCAACCCTGTGGAGTGGACAGGCGCGGGGTACCCCGGTGACGACAGCTCACGCCTACGAACTGGCAATGGAAGAGCTCGCCACCGTCCAGACCAACTCGGAACTCGACTTCAGTGCCTTGATGAGTCGGCTGCGACGCGAGGGGCTTGCCGGCGGCGCCTTGGTAATGGTGACTGGGGTTCTCGACACTGGCGGTGTCTCGGTGTTCAAAACACTCAGTCGGGATTACTACAAAACGATCGTAATGACGGTCTCTGAGCGCGAGAACGAAGCTCTAAGCCAGATCCAACGAGCCGGCGCAGTTTCCGTCGCCTCTGGTCCAGCCTCTAAGTGGGCACCGGCCTGGCGAGAAGCAATGGAGAAGACATGGTCTACCGCCTCAGCTGGCTAGCCGGAACGGCGTCGCTGATCTTCGCCCTCAGCGGCCTCACCGGTCTGCTGCGACCGACCATCAGTGGAACCAAGTGGCAGTTCATCGTGATCGCCGCCCTCATTTTGGGTGCCACCATCACCTGGACCGCGCTCACCTACCGAGCCCATCCCATCATCGTCGTCGCCATCAACCTGATTGCGATGGGTGTCGCAGTCGCCCGCATCGCCGCCCCCGAGACGACCAGCAGCCTTCTTCCCACTGGCGAGACGCTAACCGCGGTCGCCGACCAGTTCGATAGAGCGATGGCCCTGATCAGAACCGGCATCGAACCGGTGCAGCCCATCGCCGGCATTGTCATCGTCCTCGCCGCCGTTTTCTGGGTGGCCGGGGTCCTACTCACGTGGGGATTGATGCGAGGCCACCCTTATGTGGCCTTGGTCCCGCCTCTTGTACTTGCGCTTCAGTTCGCCACCATGGATCGCACTAGAACCGGCTGGCTTCGTATCGCCGTGTTCCTGACGATCGTTGCTGGCTCTGTCGTTGCCATCACCATTGACGAGCGAGACCAGTCGGCGGGTCGGATGTCGGGAGGCCGACAGCCGCGATCATCGGCAACCAGCAGGCTCGCACCATCGGCAGCTGGAGTCCTTGCGATCACTCTTTTTCTCAGCGTCAGCGTCACTGGAGTTATGGCCGGTATGGTCCCTCACGATGGGGTCCTGCCCTGGCGCAGCGCCACCGGTCTCACCTCCGACTTCTACGGCGGCATTGCCTATAACCCGTTCATTGGGATTCAACAATCATTGGTCTCGCAGTCTGATACTCCGGTCTTCCTTGCCGAGATCACCGGTGACGTTCCCGCCAGCGAGGTCTATTTCCGTCTCGTGACCATGGAGACATATAACGGTGGTCAGTTCTTCGCAGACAAGCCAACAGTCGTAGACCTGGACACCCGTCCGTGGGAGGACAGCGACAACCGCTTTGCCGGGCCAACGGCACGAATCACGACCACCGTGCAGATCGAACGACTCCGCATGGACTGGCTTCCCGAGACCTATGTTCCAGATTCGTTCACAAGTGATGAAGACATCATTAGGGACGTCCGGGTCCGCCAGGCCGACGGAGCTATCCGTCTCGACGGCAATCTGTCCTACGAAGGCCTGACCTACACCGTCGAATCCGACGTGCCCACACCGGACATCGCCGTCCTCGCCACCGACGATCGCGGCGAGTTGTCACCTGCCTTTGAGTTTGCGGCAACCGAGCAGACCGTGCCTCTGCCGGTTGTCGTCCCGGCCCGCGCTGAACCCGCAGACGTCGAGAAGTATCTGAACGTCCCCGACGACCTCGACAGCGGTATCGCCACCGAAGCGAGACGACAGACCAACAATCTCACAACCAACTATGAGATCGGTCTTGCCCTTGAATCGTGGTTCCATTCAGACGCATTTGCCTACTCAACCAACATCGATCCGGGTCATGGTGCAACCGACCTCTCGGCGTGGCTACTCGACCCAGAATCACCGAACTATCACATCGGGTACTGCGAGAACTTCGCCACCGCAATGGCGGTCATGGCCAGAACGCTTGACGTACCCTCGCGGGTCGTCCTCGGCTTTACGCCAGGAGAAGCGACAGACCAAGAGAACGTCGTCATAGTGCGCGACCGCAACGCCCACGCATGGGTCGAGTTGTGGATACCGACCCAAGGTTGGGTTCGCTTTGACCCGACGCCACGCGGCGACGGTGTGAACCCATCGACCTACGGTCTCGCCGAAAACGAGCTCGGCTTTGCGCTGACTACCTACCTGGACGTTCCCGATCCCGAGGCCATCTCCGTGCCCAACGCTCCCCTCTCCCCACCCCAGTTCCCAGAGGAGTTCCCGGTGTTTGGCGGCGGCGCCACCGGCGCGGCAAGCGACGGTGGATTCTCGATCCCGAGTTGGATTACCACAATCGCCCCATTTGTGCTGATTGCCGTACTTCTGTTTGGGGGTATCCCGACCATCAAGTGGTGGCGACGACGACGCCGTATGAAGCGTCTCGAAAGCGGCGACATCAGCGCCGCCTGGGAGGACATAGTTGTTCGACTCACCGACCTTGGAGAGGCACCGTCCCCATCGATGACACCACGACAACTGGCCCTGTCGGTGGATACGGCCATGGTGCCGCTGGCGTCCGTTTACGGCCGCTCAGTCTATGGACCGGAAGAGAGCATCGGGGACCAACACGTGGTCACGGCTAGCCAGTCGCTCGACCAGACGCTGTCGCGACTGTCCACCCGTTACAGCCTGACCCAACGAATGATTGCGGTATACCGGCCGACAAGCATCACCCCAGAGATAGTCAAGAGATCGGCCCGTCGCCTCAAGTTCTCCGCACGTAACGGAAACGGGCAAAACGCAAGCTAGCTGTCAGCCAAGGTTGGTGTGCGAACGACTAGCCGCAGCGTTCCAAGAATCCTGCCACGAGTTCTGCGAAGCAGAAGTCGCAAGAAGCTGCCCGCCTTGGGGCACTCGCCCGCCGGATCGGGCACTCGCACTCCTAGGCCTGGGCAGCTTCGCCTTCGGACTTCACATCGTCTTCGACACGACGCAGCATGTCGAGAAAACGGTCCCGGTCCAGCTCAAACTTGGTGACGTCTTCTTCGACGCTCTTGGTGATCTCGTTGATCGCGACGAAGAACGCCAATTGGCCATCGCGCAACGCATCAAGGAGTTCGTCTTCGTTGTGGGCGACGCGAAAGATCGTTTGCCCATCGGTCACCAGCTTCACAGACGCAAGATGATCGTCCATGGCGGCACTGCGGCGCAGGTAATCCCAAGCACGGCGCACCCGTTGCACGGACATACCGTTGTCTAAGAGGCTTTTGACGACCCGCAGGGCGACAAGATCGCGGAACGAGTACAAGCGACGACGCCCGGGGCGTCCTCCGCTGCTCTGGATGCTTGGCGCTACTAGATCAACTTTGTCCCAATACCGAAGCTGGTGGGCGGTACACCCAGTCAGTGCTGATGCCTGCTGGGCAGTAAAAGAATCCACCTATCTCCTCCACACACGTCTCTGGTCCGCTGGCTCCAAGTGAGCCCCTGATTGAGCGCCTTGTTACAGCTTCGGCGACTCATCCCCTCATAGGAGGGAATGTCACTTTAGCTGTTCCGCGACCACCTCTGTCGAGCCTTCTGTACCCAGCTCTCGAAGGTGTCCGAACCTCCATCTGCGGAGTGACGGAAGCTCGTGGCAAGCCATCCCGCCGAGCCCAACATTATCAAGAAACCAAGGGCGGCGATCCAGACATTTGCGGTGAAAGAGACCAGCATTACGACCAGACCGACGGCGAAGCCCGCAACGGCCAGCCGTCTCCGTGGCCGGAAAGTCGAACGCCACGAAGCATCGGCCACAGAGCGGGCAAGCTCTGGGTCTTCCTCATAAAACTGGCGCTCGATCTCTTCGAGAATGCGCTGTTCGTCTTCGTTTAGCGGCATCGCAATTATCTCCGGTTCTGTGACCGAGTATACAAGCCGTCACAGCTATCCATCGCGCCGCTCCTGAACTTCGTTTGGCATCAGCGAGGCCGGAAATACCGCTTCTTGGCCAAACCGCATACGCACATCTTCGACCACCTCAGCCGCCACGTTCCGTGCCTGGCTGTCAAGCGACAGCTGTCGCGGCGTCGCAGCATCATCGAGTGACGAGACCGCAACTCCAAGAAGCCGAACCCCCCGGCCGGCCCGATCGATCCGATCCAGAAGCCCCCGACTGGCGTCCCGGAGCGCCGGGGTCCGTTCTACGGGATCAGCAACGGTCATCGACCGAGTCAGAGTCTCAAAATCGCCAAAACGAATCTTCAATACGACTGTGTGGCCGGCGTAGCCGGCCCGCCGCAGCCGGGAAGACAAACGGTCACACAGGCGAAGCAGAGCTTGGTCGATAGCGGCATCGGTGTCGAGGTCTGTGGCGTAGGTTTCCTCAACGGACACCGACTTCGCTCCACCACCAGCTTCGACTTGGCGGTCGTCAATCCCGTTGGCAAGCTGGCTGAGATGCTCAGCGAGACTCGGGCCAAGACGAGATACCAGAACCGTCTTAGGAACGACTGCGAGATCCCCGATTGTTTCAATTGCCAGGGCTTCGAGACTGGCTCTGGTCGCTTGACCTACCCCCCACAGGCGACGCACCGGCATCGGATGCAGGAATGACAGTTCGCTCCCCGCGGCAACGACCAACAACCCGTCGGGCTTGGCCGCGTCGCTGGCGAGCTTCGAAATGAACTTCACAGCTGAGAGCCCAACCGAAGCGGGTAATCCGACTTCTCGGCGAACCCGGGATCGCAGTTCATCACCGGCGGCTGCCGGACTCTGATAGTGCAGCCGGAGCCCTCCGATGTCGAGAAAGGCTTCGTCGACTGACAATCCCTCGACCATGGGGGTGAAATCCCGAAAGACATCAAACACCTGCCGTGAAACCTCGCCATAGGCATTGTGGTCAGGGGGTACGAAGCGAGCCCGCGGACAGAGCCGCCTCGCCTCACCAATTGGCATTGCAGAGTGCACACCCACGGCCCGAGCTTCGTAGGAAGCCGATGCCACCACCCCCCGCCGCCCCAATCCGCCAACGATGACAGGTACCCCCTGCAACGACGGATCACGTTTTCGTTCGACCTCGACAAAGAACGCATCCATGTCGATGTGAAGAAATCTCTCGGCAAAGTCTCGCATCCCGCCACCGTACTCCACGTCTGGCGCGACGACGTGGGAAACTAACGCCAATGCGTATTCACCTCATCAGACATGGCGAAGTCCACAACCCGAACCACGTCGTGTACGCCGACCTCCCCGGTTTCGCTCTTTCGGAACACGGGAGAGAGCAGGCCGCGGCGACGGCTGCTCGCCTTGCCGACCTCGACCTCGACGCTCTCGTTTCGTCGCCACTGGACCGGGCGGTGGCGACTGCGTTTGCGATATCGGAGCAGAACGGCCGCTCCGTGAGCACCGACCAGCGTCTTACGGAATGGAAGCTGGGGCAGCGCTGGGCCGGAGTGGTCTGGGAGGAGCTTGCTGAAGTCTTCCCTGGAGAGCTCGCAGCATACCTGGAAGATCCCCTTGATTTGCCCTTCTCGCCAGAATCTCTAGACACGATGGCAAAACGAATGGCCGCAGTCGTCTGCGATTGGGTGCAGATGACTGGAGGAGGCGAGGTCGCATTTGTGTCTCACCAGGACCCAATCCACGCCGTAAGCCGCCTTCTCACCGGGATTGGGTTTGACGACTATCACGACGGCAAGCCGGAGCACTGTTCTGTGCTGACCCTTTCGGCGGAAGGAGGGCTGTGGTCGGTCGTCGACTATTGGGCTCCGGAGCAATGAATCACTGCGGATCCACACGCAAGCGTTTGCGCACTACACTGCCCGAACCGACCACTTTGAGGAGAGACGTGCGACCACGCTGGGTCATGGTGACCGCCATCATTTCGCTACTGCTGGGCGCCTGCGCCAGTGGCCCTTCCGACTCCGCTTTGGAATCAGGGAAGGTCCCGATATTGACGACAACAACGGAAGCACCTCCTGAAGGAATCGTCGTTGTAATCATCGAAGGTGGCCGATTCCGACCATCAAACCTGAAACTCGATCTCGACGAGGAATGGATCGTCGAGTGGCGCCATGAGGATGTCGCCGAACGGGAGTACACCCTCGAGGCCCGTAACGGCGAGTTCACGAGCGAGTTGTTGACGCCCGGCAGCACGTTCCAGGTCGACTTCTCCGAACTTGACCCAGCGATCTACCGTTACTTCTCGTTCCTTGGCAATAACCGGATCCCGGGGTCCGTCGATACCCGCCCCGCCCAGTAGCCACAACCTCGCCAGCCCGATATCGGAGTTGATGCCTCGTGTTTCGTATGCCATTCCTAATCGCCGGTCTGGTGATGGCCGCTGGCCTGGCATGGACGGTCCATCTTGTGGTAGCCCCCGCCCCGTGGGCCACTGACTCTGCACTCGCCATCGCTATCGGAACTCTCGTGCTCAGCATCGTGGCGATGACGGCACTCCTACTCAGCCGGGGACGGTGGACAAAGGGATTTGCAGCAGGTGTCGTGGTCGCAGAGCTCCTCATCGCGACCGTTGCCGATTACGAAGGATGGCTCATTGCCGCCCTTGCCCTGAGCGGTATCGCTCTTGCCGGTCTCGGCGGCCCGTGGTTCAAAGGGTGGCTGCGGGAACGACCCGCGGCCGGATCACCAGGCTGGAAACCAATAGCGCTGGTTATTGGGACATTCACCGTGGTGCCGCTTGTCGGGGTCGTCTCGCCGTCCGGTCTCCACATCGCCCACGGAATCGCCGGGGCCCTCGGAATCCTATTCAGCTGGGGCTATCTGAAAGCTGGCACCTGGGCGCTGCTCAGCCTCCGCTTCGTCATGCCACTGGTGATGATCGGTGCGGCAATCGTCTCGCCCGTCCTCGGAGCAGTTGCTCTGATTGCGGCCGGCGCCGCGCTGGCCTACCTTGCATGGTCTCAGGAAGCGCTATTGGCCGTCGATCCGATGCCTGACCTCCCTGCACCACGACGGAGAACGACGTGAACGGCAAAACGACAATATCGATCAGGCCATTTCCATTGGTTGGGTCTGCCGTAGCCGGCGCCGTCATCGGATGGCTGGTTGGACAGAGCTTGATTTGGGCAACCGTTGGCGGCGTTATCGGCCTGGGTACCGCCTTCATGATCGTGGTCTACCAAGTACGACCACTGGTCGCCACGACTGTCGGGCTCGGCGCCGGTATCGGCGCCTACCTGGGTGGCACCATCGTCGAGGTGCTCTGCCAACCAAAGGGCTGTGCTGCATTCGAGACGGCAGCCGCCGCCAGTACTGGTGTTGGTGCCTTGGTCGGCATTGGATTGGTGGTCGCCTTGGCCACTCGCTCATTCGACGAGTACCAAGACGCTATCAACCGAGGGGCCAAGCCACCAACGACAGGCTGTAGTACCGGCGACGAACCTCGGTCAGACTGACGAGAAGAGCAGCGACACGTTGTGCCCGCCAAACCCGAACGAGTTCGAAAGGACCTGGTCGACCGCCAGCTCGCGAGGCTCGTTAGGGACGTAGTCCAAATCACACTCAGGATCAGGGGTCGTGTAGTTGATCGTCGGCGGGATCACATTTTCGGTCAGAGCCTTCAGCGCTATTACCGCCTCAACGGCGCCCGCACCACCGAGCATGTGACCGGTCATCGACTTCGTCGACGAGATAGGAAGCTTGTAGGCGTTGTCGCCAAAGACTGTCTTGATGGCCAGAGTCTCGGTGACATCATTGGCAGGTGTCGAGGTACCATGGGCATTGATGTAATCAACGTCGGAGCTGGCCACTCCAGCATCATCGAGAGCTCCCTGCATCGCACGAGACGCTCCCCCACCTCCCGGTCGCGGCAATGTGATGTGATAGGCGTCGGCAGACATCCCGTACCCGGAGACTTCCCCGTAGATCCTGGCGCCACGCGCCGTTGCGTGCTCGAGGGATTCGAGAATCAGCGAGCCCGCGCCTTCGCCGAGCAGAAAGCCGTCACGTTCCAAGTCAAAAGGTCGACTGGCCCGGTGCGGATCATCGTTACGTGAGCTGAGGGCCTTCATCGAGCTGAATCCGCCCATCGCAAAGGCCGTCACGGAACCTTCCATGCCGCCTGCCACCATCACATCGGTGACCCCGCGGCGGATAATCTCCGCCGCATCTCCGATGGCATTGGCAGAAGCCGCGCAAGCGGTAACTGTGCATGTACTGGGACCGGCAAGGTGAAAGTCAATGGACACCGCTCCCGCCGCTTGATTGCTCATGATCATCGGGATGGCTAGCGGCGAAATCCGGCTCGGCCCCCGTTCCGCTAATACGCCCATCTGTTTCTGAGTGGTCCCGATCCCACCGATACCGGTGCCACACACGACACCAGCGCGCAGGCTGGCCGGGTCGCCGTCCTCAAACGCGAGGTCGGCGTCATCGAACGCCTGCTTGGTTGCCGCCCAGAACAACATGGTGCTTCGGTCGAGACGACGAGAATCCTTGCGAGGCATATACACCTCGGGATCGAAGTCCTTTACCTCTGCGGCGAACTGCGTACCCAACCCATCGGGGTCAAAGAGCGTGATCGGACCCGCCCCCGACTTGCCGGCAAGCAGTGCGTCCCAGAAATCATCGACATTGTGGGCCAGGGGATTGACAGTGCCCATCCCGGTGACAACGACGCGGCGGCGGTCCATCCGGTTATCCGTTCAGCTTTTGGCTGACCATGTCGGCAGCCTCGCCTACGGTCGTGATCTTCTCGGCTTCCTCATCTGGAATCTTCACATCGAAGTTGTCTTCCAGAGCCATGAGTAGCTCGACGACACCCAAGGAGTCGACGTCAAGGTCCTCTTCGAATTTCGCTTCCATCGTGATGTCATCACGATCAAGACCAAGCTCATCTACAAGTAGGTCGACGAGTTTGGCTTCGATTTGGGGTCTTTCCATGGCTAATGCCCTCCTATTCAAAGAGCCAGGCCACCGTCAACGACGATGGTCTGACCCGTTATGTACGACGCGTCTTCCGAGGCAAGATAGCCCACGATCGATGCGACTTCCGCGGGGAGTCCGAGACGCCCCATGGTGATCTTTTCAACAGCGGCCTCGGCGACCTCGTTGCCAAGCGCAGCCGTCATGTCTGTTGCAATGAAACCGGGGGCAACCGCGTTGACGGTAATTCCTCGGGATCCGATTTCCTTGGCCAGAGACATCGTGAACCCGATGATGCCAGCCTTGGCCGCGGCGTAGTTCGCCTGTCCGGCGTTGCCGTAGACCCCGGCTACGGAGCTGAGGCTAACGATGCGGCCCCACCTACCCCGCAGCATCCCTCTCATGACGGCCTTCGAGCACAGATAGACAGACTTGAGGTTGGTGGCCATCACTGCGTCCCAAGCGTCCGGCTTCATCCGCATGAGCAAGTCATCTCTGGTGATCCCGGCGTTGTTAACCAGAATCTCGATCGGACCAAGCTTCTCTTGGACTTCGGCGACAATCGCAGCTACGGAGTCCTCCTCGCTGACGTCACCTTTGACCGCAACCGCCGTGCCACCGGCCGCAGTAATAGCGTCGACCGTTTCGCCGGCTGCTTGTTCGTTGGACACGAAGTTGATAGCCACCTGGTGCCCGGATCCTGCGAGGAGTTCTGCGATCGCACGGCCGATACCTCGGGAACCACCGGTGACCAGAGCGACCCTGGGAGTGTTTTCGCTCATTAGACCCCAAGACCTTGGGTACGCTCGGAGAGAAGCTCGAGGCCCGTCTTGTCGGTACCGGGAAGGCCATGGTCGGCAGTTGCGATCCGCGTAGCCCTGTCCCCCCACCGAACGACGCTTGCGCCCCAAGTGAGACCACCGCCAAACGCAACGAATGCGACCAGGTCCCCCGGCTCAATAACACCCTGGTCTAGTGCCTCCGACAGGGCGATAGGAATGCTGGCAGCCGACGTGTTGCCGTAGGCATGGATGTTGGTATAGACCTTCTCAGGTTTCACCTTCAGCCTCTTTGCAGTGGCATCGATGATCCGGATGTTGGCTTGATGGGAAATCAGTACATCGATGTCATCCACCTCGAGACCAGCAGCAGCGATCGCCGTCGCAGCCCCTTCGCCCATCTTGGTGACGGCATGGCGGAAGATCTCGCGACCCTCCATGGCCACTGTGAGCGGAATGGTTTCGTCAAAAGCATTTTCGGTTCCGCCGCCGCGGATCGTGAGAATCTCGGTGAGGCTGCCATCGGAATGCAGATTCGAAGCCAAGAGACCATGGGATTCTTCTGTGGCCTCAACCACCACAGCTCCAGCTCCATCGCCAAAAAGGACAGCAGTGGTTCGGTCGGTTAGGTCGAGATAAGACGACAGTCGCTCAGCCCCAATAACGAGGGCCCTGCTCGCCGTCCCTGCCGCGATCATCCCATCGGCCACGCTGAGCCCGTATACAAACCCGCTGCATGCGGCGTTGAGATCCATCGTGGCTCCGATGCCCCCAAGCTCGCGCTGGACATAAGCGGCCACCGACGGCAGCGCCCGATCTGGGCTGCATGTGGCGACAATGATGAGATCGATATCGGTCGCATCGAGACCGGCTGCAGCTAGAGCTTGGCGGGAGGCCGCCGTTGCCATCTCCGCATTGGAAACATGGCTAATGCGCCGCTCTTTGATACCGCTGCGCGAGGTGATCCACTCATCGTTGGTGTCGATGACCGTTTCAAGGTCTGCATTGCTAAGAACAGCTGGTGGCGTATACGCGCCCCAGCCGATGATGGTTGCATGGCGCATCAGGCTCCCTTCCCAAAACTCATACTACGGCTAGCTCCCCCACTGCCGCGCCGATGTCGTCGAGCGACGACACGGTAATGATGGTTGCGCCCTTAACGGTGCGTTTCGCCATCCCGGCGGTTACGTCGCCGGGTCCGATGTGGACAAACGCTTCCGCCCCGGCATCGGCCATCGCCAGCAACGAGTCGCTGAATCTGACCTTCCCAACTAGCTGACCCGCCAGCGAACCCACTACGTCGGTCGCAGGTGCAGCCTTTAGATTTGAGTAGACCGGGAACGTACCGGCCCCGAACTCGACACCAGTCAGTGCAGCCTCAAAGTCGTGACGAGCGGATTCCATCATTGGGGTGTGGAATGCCCCCGCCACATTGAGCTTGATCACGCGCCGCAATCCTAGGTCCCGTGCATTTTCGACAAGACGAGCGACAGCTTCCTCGCTTCCGGCGACCACGGTTTGGCCGGGGGCGTTGACGTTGGCGACCCAGAGTTCTGCCCCGTCCTCCCGCAGGGAAGCAGCGACACCCTCGACTTTCTCAAGATCAGCACCCATCACCGCGGCCATGGTCCCAACTGCCGTCTCGGTGACTGTGGCCATGGCTCTGCCACGAGCAGCAACCAGTCGGAGACCATCGATGTAGGAGAGGGCACCGGCAGCTGCATGGGCGGTGTACTCACCGAGCGAGTGACCGGCGGCTGCCAGTGGCGGGTGCGGAGCACGAACGGCAAAGGCCTCCCAGAGTGCATACGCCACGCCGTACAGAGCAGGTTGCGCCCGATCGGTGCGGACGAGTTCGCTCTCCGGACCGTTGGCGCACACTGACGCGAGTGACCAGCCCAGAACCTCATCAGCGGCTGATCCGAGAAGGTCAGGGCGCATGGCGAACACGTCGGCACCCATGCCGACGGACTGGCTTCCTTGTCCTGGGAATAGAACTGCGTATTGCATCGGGTTGTCTGACTCCTGTGCCGTAAGAACAGTTACTGAGTTGCGAAAGGTTTCTTGCCTGTGTGCCGAAGGAGCGTGATGCGACGACTGTTGATCACCGCACTTGCGCTGACTACCACAATGTGGGTGGCGGGTGCCTGGTTCGGATCTGATGTGAACGCCGACACTCCGGTTGTCGTGCTCGCAGCCGATGACGTGATCCTCCACCTCCCGCGCTCGCCATCGGTGGACCGGATCGTATCGGACTTACACGCAGAGCTGCGCGCAACAGCAGCGATCGTTAGAGACAACCGCATCGCAAGCGCACTTGAGAGGATGGACCAACACGACGACATGCTCCGCCAGGTCGCCTCCGCACCGGTTGATATGTTCGACAATGGCGAAGCAGCGGCCACGGCAACTGCGGTATACGACATCCAACTCGATAGCGATGCCGTCACCATCGTCGTGTTCACAGTTGAGCTGGTTCCGGGGTTTGGGAGTACCGCGGGAAGCCGAGAGCATGAAGACGGCCATGCCCTGATCAACCACTCCGTCGCCAGGCGCTGCGCCACCGATGCGCTCCGCTTCTCGGTCGAATCGGGCTATCGCGGTGACTCGCTTATCAACAGCATGATCAACTACTTGAGCGCCTCCGGTGATCCCGTACATGGCAGATATCACGAGCTCGTCGAGCACGCCCGATACGGCCAGCACATCCGCCTCGCCCGACAGGCTGTCACCGACACGCCTGGCTGCGTTTCACCCTAAGGAATCGGCAACCGCCAACACACGATCGACATCGGTCGCGTCGACATTGTGGTGGGTACAGAATCTCAGCACTCCTGGGGTTATGAGCGCTGTCAGCACACCTGCATCCTCAAGAGCGGCTGTGAATCGGTCCGCCGACCACGGCAACCCCGCTTCGTAGACGACGACCATGTTTGTCTTGACTGCCTCCGCATCGACAGCGTCGGGGAACCGGTCGGCAAGTCCTGCAGCAAGCCGCTTGGCGTTCTCGTGGTGAATCACTAGCTGGTCCCGATTGTCAAATGCCACCTTGGCCGCCGCGGCAATGACGCCGGCCTGTCTCATTGATCCACCCAACCGGGAACGAATGCCACGGGCGTGGCCGATGAACTCTGCAGAACCAGCCAGGATGGAGCCGACCGGAGCACCCAAGCCCTTCGAGAAACAAAACATGACGCTGTCGACCGGAGCGGTGATTGTCGCTGCCGACAAGCCAGACGCGGCCACGGCGTTCCATAACCGAGCTCCGTCAAGGTGCACGTTGAGACCAATGGAGTGGGCGTAGTCCGACCCGGCCGCAAGGACCGGCTGAGGAACAACGGTCCCGCCCGACACATTGTGGGTGTTCTCCCACGAAAGCAAGCTCACCTTGGGCAAGTGATAGGCGGTGCCGGCGCACGCCTCCTTGAGCTGATCAAGGGTCATCTCGCCATTGCGACTGGCAACGGTCCGGAACGAAACCCCAAAGTTGGCTGACGCTCCCCCATGCTCGTAGTTGCGAACGTGGGCGGCCTCGACGCAAACCACTTCATCACCGGGCTGGGTCTGGGCGCCGATGGCAATCTGATTGGCCATTGTTCCCGACGGTGTGAACAGTGCGGCCTGTTTGCCAAGCACCTCGGCGACCTGCTCCTGGAGGGCGTTTACCGTTGGATCCTCGCCATAGACATCGTCACCGACACTCGCCGCAGCCATTGCAGCCCGCATCTCGTCGGTGGGATGAGTGACGGTATCGGACCGAAAGTCGGCCACGCCATTAGAAAACGCCATGGCTACAGCGACGTCAGTTTGTCGAGAGCTTTGCGGATCCCGCGGACAGCTTGTCCGATGCGGTGCTCGTTCTCAACCAAAGCGAAGCGGATATAACCCTCACCGCTCGGACCGAACCCGTTGCCAGGGCTTACCGCCACCTTGGCCTCGCGCAGCAGATGAACGGTGAAATCGAAAGACTTCATGTGGTTGTACTCATCTGGGATCTTGGCCCAGACAAACATCGTGCCTAGAGGCTTCTCGATGGGCCAGCCGGCACGGTTCAAGCCGTCAACGAGAATGTCGCGACGCTTCTTGTAGACCGCCTGCACCTCTTGGACGTGCTCGTCACCTTCATTGAGTGCCACGATGGACGCAATTTGAATCGGCTGGAATGTGCCATAGTCGAGATACGATTTGAGCTTGGCGAGCGCCGCCACCATCTCAGCGTTGCCAACGACAAACCCGACCCGCCACCCCGCCATCGAGTGCCCCTTGGTCAACGTGTACAACTCGACGCCGACGTCCTTTGCCCCCGGCACCTGCAGCATGCTCGGCGCCTTGTATCCATCGAACGTTATGTCGGCGTATGCGAAGTCGTGGACCAGCATCACGTCATGTTCCTTGGCGAAGGCAACCAGCTTCTCGAAGAACTCGAGTTTCACAGTTTTGGTAGTTGGGTTGTGGGGGAAGGACGTAATTATTACTCGGGGACGGGGCCAGGAGTCCAAGAACGCCTCGTGAAGATGGTCGAAGTAGTCGGTGCGGTCGAGCACCGGGACCCGCCGTGCTTCGGCGCCGGCCAGCGCAGCCGCATAGATGTGGATCGGATAGGACGGCTCGGGCACCAGAGCGACGTCACCGGGCTGGACCAGGGTCCACATGAGATGCGACAGGCCCTCCTTGGCGCCGATGGTGTTAATTGCCTCGGTCTCCGGATCTATCTCGACTCCAAAACGACGCATATAGCGGTCGGCAATCGCCTTGCGAAGATTGGGGATACCGCGAGAGGCGGAATAGCGATGGTTTCGTTCGTTCTTGGCAGCCTCGGCAAGCTTGTCAACCACGAAATCGGGCGATGGGATATCGGGGTTGCCGAAGCCGAGATCGACGATGTCTTCGCCGGCTCGCCTCGCCTCCAGCTTGAGTTGGTTCACCTCGGCGAACACATACGGCGGCAGGTTGTTAATTCTTCGAAAGTCCATGGTCGGTGAGAGTAGCCGGGGATCGCCCCGCAGCGGCTGTTCTTGCTCTATCTACGCTCGACCAGGCGGCGGACCCGATCCGGCAGCATCTCAACACCCCAGGCGGCGATACCGCGCACAAGTTCGAGACCGTCTTGCGAACCATCCCAATAGTCCTCGATAACCTCCGGAGGACTCGCCGCCAGCAGGTAGTCGACAGCAAACGCCAGCACCAGAAGATCATCGACACTGCCAAGCACTGGTACAAAGTCTGGGATCAGATCAATCGGCGAGACGACATATGCGCCAACCAATGTCATGGCGAGGCGCCGGTTGCGGGGAACCCGCTTGTCCCGGAGCAGCCGGTACATGAGCTTGCCGAGGTTCGGAACCAACAGGACCGCTTCTTTGAGGATCTCCTGCCGGGTGCGCATCGGCAAGGGGTCGGTCGTATCGAGAGGATGCTGGACCAACGCCAGAGTCGTGTCCGCAGGCACGAGTTCGCCCGACGAACTCGGTTCGAGGTCGGGCTGATCCGGTGTCGGTGTGATTTCGCCATCCATGTCGCAAGCCTAACCCTCGACCGGAGTGATGATTGTCACTGCTCTTCGGCGTCGAGACGCTCCATGTTTGTCTGGCTGCCCATTCTCGTCACTGCTACCCCTAGGCCAGTGCCCGATCTCTCCATTGCGATGCAAGCAAGGCGGCCCCGATTGCACCTGACTCGGGACCCAGCTCGGCAACGACGATTGGGGGCAGTGGCCGGTGGGAGCCACCGTGGATGGCATCGGCCGCGACACGACGCGCCGGGCCTAGCAACGACTCGCCAACCGAGCCGAGCCCTCCGCCGACCACGATCAGTTCGGGGTCGAAAATGGCGATCAGGCTGCACAGACCCTGGCCGAGTGCTGCCCCTACCTGGCTAACCAAACCCCGCGCTGTCTCGTCGCCCGCATCCGCAGCCGAGGTGATGGTTTCTGCACTGAAGTTGCCGTCGCGCAAGGTCCGGGCCAACTGCCCGTCCGGGTTCAGCGAATTGAATTCCCGACCGAGACGGGCCAGGGCTGGCCCCGAGGCCACTGTCTCCCAACAACCACGTTTGCCACAGTCACACTGCAGACCGTTGGCTTGATAGAGCATGTGGCCCCATTCGCCGGCAAACGACGACCCTCGGTACACCTCACCGTTGGCGACCACGGCTCCGCCGATCCCAGTGCCCAAGGTCACCAAGAGCACGTCGCGACGATCGACCGCGGCGCCGAGATGAAGCTCGGCAAGAGCAGCCATGTTGGCATCATTGTCGACGACAGCGGGGACACCGAATTCGTCCTCCAGAATGCGGCGTACCGGAATATTGGAACCAGCCACGTGCGGTCCCCAGACAAAGACACCGTCGGGATAACGAACGAGGCCTGCGATACCAGCACCGATGGCAACAACATCGTCGGTCCACAATTCGCGGATTGCGGCTTTGGCCGTCACCAACAGATCCTCGCCGGCTGAAGCGAACAGTTCTCTCTCGACCACAACACCGTCTTCGACCCGAACTGCCAGCAGCTTCGAGCCTCCTAAATCAATCCCAACAGTCGCGACCACGGCCACTCCTCTTCAACAAAACTCATCTTCAATCAAGTTCGATACGTACCGGACCGTCGCCATCTTCGTCAGGCTCCTCAGCAGAGTCTTCCTGCCGGGAGCGAGCGACCTCATCGAGGAGCGCCCCGACACCTGCGACGACCTCGTAGCTGGCGCGCAACCAGTGCATACCGGCGCGACGGAATCCCATCTTCAAGGCGTCACGATATTCGTTGTTTTCATCCACGGCTGCGACCTCTCAACATTGCTGTTCAGGCTAGTGCCCCGACCACCAACCTTTGCGCTGTTCTGCCGGCTCGACGACGCCGAGTTTCCGCAAAGCGGAAAGTCGCTGCGTGCCCGCAGGGCACGCGTCATCCTTCGAGGCTGAAGGTAACGCGCAATTCGCCTTCTACGAGCTGAGCTCGCTTGACGTGGCGGCGTGCCAGAGAATCGGGCAAGATGATCGAACGTCGATAGGGGCCAACGGTGACAATCAACTCCACGCCGTGCCTGACGACATCGACCTCCCCACGTTCCGCAAATGGCACCGAAACAACGAGCACCACATCGTCACCAACGTCCTCGACGCGGAATGGCCGTCCCTCAGATAGCCTGGAAACTGGATCTTCTTCGCCGAAGAGCTCCGAGCCGACGATACGGAGACGATCGATGCCGACCATCTCCTCGTCAAAGAGGCGGAGATGACGAATAGCCACATCGGCGAATCCCTCCTCGACGGACGCCAGATGCTCCTTTTGGATCTCGCGCCAACGTGTGAAATAGGAGTCGGTCACGGTATCGGGAAGCACCCGGTTCACGATGGCCGCATCCACGGCATAGCCAAACAAGCCGAGATACGTGTAGGTACGGCGCGCCTCAGCAATGACCATCTTTTCCGGGTTCATCACGAGTCGAGCACTCGTGACTTCGGGATCTGACAGGATCTCGCGAATACCGTCGAGTCTCTCGTAGAAGCGGGCAACGGCTTCAAACACTTTGTCATCGGCGACGGGCATCGAAGTGACCTTCGAGAGCATCGGACGGACCACCTTGGCAACACGACGTCCGATGGGGAACATCTTTTCCATGTACCAGGAGAGGACCTCGGGCAAACTGAGCAAACGCAGCGTTTCCGCGGTAGGGGCGCAGTCCACGACGATCAGATCGTATTCCTCCGACCTGACATGGTCGCGCACGCTGACCAACGAGAAGATTTCTTCCATCCCGGGAAACACCGTCAGTTCCTCGGCCTCGATGCCCTTCAACCCTGACCAATCGAAGAGGTCGGTGAGGGCGTCACGCACCTCACCCCAGGACTCTTCGAGTCGTTGTTGCGAGTTGATCTGCTGCGCTGCTAGTTGATCGGTTACCTGCGTGGGATGGTCACCAAAATCGAGTTGGAAGGCGTCCGCAAGAGAGTGAGCAGGATCAGTTGACATGACCAGCGTCCTGTAGCCAAGGTCGGCGGCGTGAACCGCCGTTGCTGCCGCGATGGTCGTCTTACCGACTCCCCCTTTGCCTGTGACCAGTAGAACACGCATCAGAGGTTCCTACGAGGATTCAGCGCGTTTTTTCAACCCTCGAAGAGCGTTGCTGACGATCTGCTTTTCGGCCTGGCGACGCAGAAACCCGGGGACGGTGAAGGCTGGCTCGACTTTGAGGGCGTACAAGACCTCGGTCCCGCCTTCTTCGAGATCGACGAATCGATAGCTGCCTTCCATCGCTTTGATGTCGCGTCCGGGATCAGCCGACCAGCTGAATCCGTCGTCAAGGTCGTAGCGGTACAGCAAGGTGTAGGAGATTTCCTTGATCATGGCGTCGGCAACAAAGGAAACCCTGGCGGGGCGGCCGTGCTCGTCTTCTTCTTCGATCTCGACTTCTTTGACGCCAGTCGCCCAATCGGGATACGCGTCCAAGTCAAGCGCAACCTCGTAGATCGTCTGGGCATCGGCAGACACTTCGATGCTTTGAACCGTGCCTTCCATCGCCATTGCTATGTCCTCTCCGGTGCTAGCAATTGCAAGCATAGTCGGATAAATGCTCACTATTGCAAGCATAGTTAGTTAGATGATCGCTCGTATTCGATCAAAGGTCAGAAGATACTCGACCTTCTCGTTTGGGTCAGGGTAGGCCTGGTCATATGCGACGAGACCTGACCGGTATTCATCATCGGGAATTAGCTGCAACGTGCTAATGAATCTCGCCTCAACCGCACTCCGCCATTGTGATGCTGCCATGACCTTCGACTCGACATCCTTTTCGATCGCAGCACTGGTGCAGATCGTATCAAGGTAGACGGCGACCTCTTCTGGGTCTGGGAAGCGGCGTGTATCGATGTCCCCAACCGAAGGAAACCATCTCGCCAGGAACGATGACCTGTGGTGCTCCTCGCCCATGGTCCAGATCCAACACTCCCCATCGGCGACCGTGACCCGGACGGCTTCATCCAATGCCGCTTTCCAGTCGCCGTAGTGCAACGACAAGTGGAAATAGGTCAACTTGACGGTGTCGTTGCGGAACGGCAGGTACTGCGCCTCAGCCCGCACCGTGTCCACACCATCGTGCTGGTTCGCCGCCTGACTCATCCCATGCGATGGGTCCACAACAACAGGATGAGCGCCGCTCTCAAGCCAGGTGGCTGCATGGTGACCACGACCACCGCCGATGTCGAGAGCCACGTCACCTGGGGCTAAGCAGGCGGAGCCTGCTGCCAGCCGGGCTCTGGTCAGCGCCGCAGGGGAGGTCGGGCGATGTTGGTAGCCCGCCGCCAGGCTTTCCAAGTCAACCGGCATCATGGACAAACACACGGCCGGTCGCCCGAAAGTAGCCGATGTTTCTGCTCAGGGTTGCCCCGATGCCCCAACTGACAGCTTGCGGCTGGTGGATGTCTCCGAAGTAGTGGAACCTTGGCTGGTGTTGCTCTATGTAATCGAGAACTGCTTGCGATCCCTTTGCCCGACCGCCGATTACATCGGTAGCTAGAGGGTGGATCGCCGGGGCAACGTGGGTGCACAACATGTCGACCGGGCCGATTCCCTTGAGACGCTCCGCCATCTCGTCATCACTGATTTCGCCTGGCGAATTGATGGTCGGCACACCACCGCCGACAATCCCTACCGTCATGCCATCAATCTCGAAGACGCCAGCTTCCACGAACACCGCGCTGTCCGGCAGATGTGATTCCAAGACTGCCGGGTTGTCAACGTTGCCGTATGTGACGTAGGCCTCCACACCATCAAGAGTGGCGCAAATCTCGGCATAGGCCGCGGCGATGGCCGCGACGTAGCGCCCTTTGAACTCGTCTTCTCGTCCCTTGCTGTGGCTGCGCCACAGCTCCCCAGCTGCGGTGAAATCGCCAACGGATCGAAAACTCACGATTCTGTCGACGAAGTCCTGCCCCGCAACCTCAGAGACGATCCCTTCGTTGTCGCGATAGTCAATGAAATTGATGAGGTCGCCAAGCACCAACAATGGGCTATCGCCAGGGGCTTCCCGAGCCAAGGCGGCGACGGCGCCATGCACGTCCGAGACGAGCCGGATCAAGCCGTGTCTCCATCCGGGTCCTCTTCGAAACCCAGATAAAGGGCAGCAGCAATAGCGCCAGCCGCCCCACCCAACGCTGCCACGATCGCCAGACCGTCGTTCCAGCCGCCAAAAGAAGCGGACATACCCGCTAACCCGAACCCGGAGAGACCGGCGACGACGTACCTACCTTTGGCCCCGAAGCGTTGCTCCGGATCAAGATGCTTCTTGTCGCCCCAAGAACTCGAAACCAAGCCCATGGTTATCCACGTGAAGATGCCGATGACGCCAAGCACGATGCATACGGCATAAATGGCAATCATCGGTGACCTTCCTCATTCGCGATCGATCCAGTATCGGCCGAATCGGTACCGGGATGAAGCGTAGACCGAACTGTCGACGACTTCGCCACGTTGGCGCGGGCCGACCGGATCTCGGTAGCGACCGAATCGTCTCTCTCGCGGGCAGCCTGGTAGCGCAGCAAGCCTTCCGCCGTCGGCCCTCCGATGCGGCCTAACCCCCACGCCGCATGCGATCGATAGATCCCATCTGGATGACCAAGGTACCCAGCGAGGACCGCGATGACTTGGGAGATCCCGTCAGCGTCGATGCCGCCATCACTTCTGGCTAACGCAGTGGAATTTGCGAGAGCCACAATGGCGTTCCGACGCAGATTGCGCGGCCGTCGCCTTGGTATGTAGAAGTGGTCGTACGTCTTCAGAAGCGCCTGATCGTCGGCCGCCAACAGGCTCAAGAGATCTACGTGGCCGAGGCCCTGTGGAACGTCGACTAATCGCTTCCAACCGGGCGGACATGCCTCGAGGCAGTCGTCGCACCCGTAGACCCGATTGTCGACCGCCTCGCGCAACTCGATCGGAATGGTGCCCGGCATCTGCAACCAGTGTGCCAAACACAGCGAAGCGTCAAGAACACCGGGCGCAACAATGGCTCCGGTCGGACATGCCGGAATGCATGCATCGCAAGTCCCGCAGTCTCGGCTCATCGGCTCGCTCACAGGGAGTGGAGCGTCGGTCACCACTGCGCCGAGGAGTAGCCAAGGACCGTGCCGCGGATCGAGAACCATCGAACTCTTACCCCACCAACCTATGCCGGCTCGCACCGCGGCGGCGCGGTCAACAAGCCGGTCGTCATCAACCAGCACCTCCGCCTTCCAGCCGGCAGCCACAAGGTGCTGCTGGATTTGCGTAAGCGCATCGCACAGTCCCCGGTAGTGGTCCTCTGTTGCGAATCGAGCGATCCGACCCTGACCCAGTGCTGGTGCGCCTGGAGAGCCAGCTGCAGGCATATATGACCACGAAACCACCACAATGGATTCCGCCCAGGCAAACGACTGCCGAACGTCGGCAGCAACATCCGGTTGCTTGTAGGTGAACTGGAGCTTGCCCACCAGACCGGCCTCACGTCTCGCCTTGATCGTCTCGGCCACGCCGTTGAACGGTTCGGCAGAGGTCACTCCGAAGCCCGCGACACCGAGGCCCTCGGCAAGAACTCGAAGTTGTTGATAGGTATCCACCTGTCCAGCCTATTCGTCGATCGAAGCGTCATGTCGCCCGCAGTAGATACACTGCCCCACCGTGCTCCCCCTACCAACACAACGTTTCCCCCGTCGGCTTGGGCAATTGCTGCCGGGACTAGTCGCATTCGGGGTTGGCATCGCTCTGATGGTCCGGGCCGATCTGGGACTGTCGCCGTGGCAGGTCTTTCACCAGGGGATTTCGGAGAAGACGGGTGCCGCCATGGGAACCGTGACTATCTTCACCGGCCTGGTCGTTCTTCTCCTCTGGATCCCCCTCCGAGAACGATTTGGCTTGGGCACCATCCTCAACGTAGTGCTGATCGGTAACGTCTTGAATGTGTCGCTGCTGCTCTTGCCCGACCCTCTCGGTTCACTACCGGTGAGATGGCTTGCGATGTTTGGTGGAATCGCGCTCATCGGGCTGGGGTCTGGCCTCTACATCGGTACGGGCATGGGTCCTGGTCCCCGCGACGGCTTGATGACAGGTCTAGCCAGGAGAGGTCTCCACATCGGTGTGGTCAGGACCGGCCTCGAAATCTCCGTTCTCACCATCGGCTGGCTGCTAGGTGGCACGGTTGGTGTTGGCACGGTTGCCTTCGCCGTTGCTATCGGTCCGCTGATCGCATTCTTCCTACCCCGGCTCACCATTCACTTGGCCTAGTCACTTGGCCTAGCTGGCGGCGGCGGAAGACTCTCCTGATATCGGGACCAACCGCAGCGGGGCGACCAATCCGGCATCGGCGAGGTTGTCAAACGCGGCGGCCTCGTCATGGTCGAGCTCAAAGGGCCCCGACATCTGATGAAGCAACACAGGCACGATGCACGTGTCGCAGGCAGTTGTCTCCTGCATATTGCAGGCGTTGCAGTCGATAATCATTCCGTTCTCCTATCAGCCTGACTACAACTTATCCACAAGGTCTGACAGAAAACCACGAACCTCGATATCGCAGCGTGCTACTTTCTCGATCAACGCCTGGGACCGATCAAAAGGGAACCGATGAAGCTCGCCGTCAACGTTGGGTACTGGGGCGGCGGAGCCGGAACCGACCTCACCTTCATCGAAGAAGCCGAGCGGCTCGGTTACTCGTCGGTGTGGGTCGCCGAAGCGTGGGGATCCGATGCCGTCACGGTGCTCTCTTGGATTGCCGCTCGCACCACGAAGATCAATGTCGGAGCGGGCATCCTGCAGATGCCGGCCCGCACTCCGGCGATGACAGCGATGACCGCAGTCACTCTGAACGAACTGAGCGGCGGTCGGTTCCTATTGGGACTGGGCCTATCAGGACCGCAGGTTGTCGAGGGCTGGCACGGCGTGGCCTACGGGAAACCGCTTGGCAAGACCCGCGAGTATGTCTCGATCGTCAGGACCGCAGTAGCCCGCAAAGAACCACTTGTTCACCACGGCTCCCACTACGAAATCCCCTATGCCGGAGATGACGCCACCGGTCTTGGCAAGCCTCTCAAGCTGATGACTCACCCCTCACACCCCGTGCCGATATATCTGGCTGCCATAGGTCCGAAAAATGTCTCCCTCACTGCTGAGATTGCCGACGGATGGCTTCCCATCTTCTACTCCCCGCAACGATCGAACGATATCTACGGGCCGCTACTGCAAGATGGCTTCGCCAAGTCCGGTGAAGACAACAAGGCCGAACGCTTTGATACTGTCGCCTCATTGCAGGCAATCGTCACCGACGACGTCGACTCAGCCCGCAACCAGATCAAACCGACGTTGGCGCTGTACATCGGCGGCATGGGCGCCAAGGGGAAGAACTTCTACAACGACCTCGCCTGTCGCTACGGCTACGAGACGGAGGCGGCAAAGATTCAGGACCTCTATCTGTCCGGCAAGAAGATGGAAGCCATCCATTCAGTCCCGGACGCCCTTGTCGACGAACTGAGCCTCATCGGCACAAAGGAAATGATTCGAGATCGCCTCGAAGCATGGCAAGAGTCGCCGGTCACCACGCTGGCGTTGATGCCAACCGATCTCTCGACCCTACGCACCGTCGCCGAACTGGTCCTCTAACAACCCAGAGACGCGGTTGTCGATACGGTGATCGTCTCTTGCGTTGCCGATGCATTCGGACGACATGCCATTTTCCTCACGGTTCGTCTGGTTACAAACGCTCCAGCCACCCAGACAGTGCCTCGGACCATAGGACAGTTGCCCCATTGGCCTCTGCCCCATCCCGGACGGCACGGTCACTCGATATGACGACAACACGATCTAGGGCAGCCGTCATCTCAATGATCTCTTCATCAGCGATGCGGTCCTTATCGGCGAACCGCACCTCGACCCCACCGAGCGAGGTCCTGGCGATTCGTTCGCCGGGCAGCGTCGAGTCGTACACGACAACGATTCGGTGTTTCCTGGGGGAAGCCGTGCGCAACCGCTTCAGCGCCGCAACAAGCCGGCGCCGTGCCGCCCCTGAGGTGAAATCGGTTTCATCGATGTGGAACTGGGCGTTGTAGCCGTCGACGACCACGACAACGGCCTCGTCAAGACTCACTAGCCACCTAATCGCATCCGATGAATCGGGTCTGACGCCGGCCGCCATCCTTAGGGCACTGTGCTCCACCTGAGTCGGTTCAGACAAGGCGCCGGGGTCGCGGCCGAGAGCTGCCGCCTGCAGATCCAGCAGTCGCGCCAACTTCACCGGATCCCTGGACAGAAAGCTTGACTCCCCCTGCGGCCCGGCCTCATCGATTCGGTCGCGCCGCGCTTTGAGGAGGCGGGAACGCAGTCCGTCAAACGAGGTCTGGAGAAGACGATGTTCGGTGTCGAGCTCGGCCAGGATCTCCTTCGTCTCCACAAGCTCGCGGCGCAGGCCCTCAACCTCCGCTACCGACTTTGCAAAGCGCTGCTCCACCGATTTCCGTGCGGTCTCGGCGGCTTCCTTGGCACGGCGCCCCGCCTCTGCAACCGCTTTCTTGTGTTCAGCAGCCTTCTTGACGGCACTGTCTCGTTTCGCTTCGACCTTGCGCAGCCGGGTTTCCAGTTCATCCAGCCGGCGCTGCTCCGCACCGGTCCCGGCCGCCACCCCAGCCGCGCTGACCGCGATCCACCAACCTTCGGGACGGTTGAGAAACAGATCAGATGCATCCCCGACCTCATCCTCCCATTCCTCTGCAACCTTGTTCCGAAACCAATCGTTCTTGTCGATTTCCGCAAGCAACCGGCTCGCCAACGGTGGGGGCAGCCTGCCACCCTGCGATGAAGCGACCCGCGAAAGCGCAGCAGGGATTTCTTTGGCATCGAGTTCATGGAGCGCGCTCCGCCCCGCCGCAACTGCGCCACTCAATACATTCAGCCAGATCCCGCCAAAACCGCTCATGCCCCCATCATGGCGCGTCGATACGCAACTCATAGCGATTGTCGAAAAAGCGGTGGACTTGACACCATCTGCCGGACTGGCATACTCGCACTCCACAGAAGGATTCCATGACAATGAAGAACACCTACACCACCCTCGTACTTATTGACTAGGCGCAGACGTCGCCAGACGTCATCATGCGCCGACAACCCTCCAGCCGGAGGGTTTTTTCATATCCCAACCAAGCCAGGCGGCCCAGGAGACCGAGATGAGCGAAACGCTTACCGGAGCACAAGCACTTATAAAAGCCCTCGAGCATGAGGGAGTAGACGTGATCTTTGGTATGCCGGGCGGAGCAATCCTTCCCGCATACGATCCGCTCTATGACAGCCCGATTCGCCACGTCTTGGTACGCCACGAGCAGGGATCCGGGCACATGGCCTCGGGCTACGCCCATGCCACGGGACGCGTTGGCGTGTGTCTTGCAACGTCGGGCCCCGCCGCAACCAACCTGATCACTCCCCTGCTCGACGCCTATATGGACTCAATCCCCGTCGTTGCCATCACCGGGCAGGTCGCCCAAACCTCGATCGGCATGGACGCCTTCCAGGAGGCCCACACCTGGGGTATCTCGATGCCCGTGACCAAGCACAACTACTTGATCACCAATGTCGACGAGATCCCCGACGTCATCCGCGAGGCCTTTCATCTCGCCGCCACTGGGCGCCCCGGACCGGTTCTCGTCGATATACCAAAGGACATATTGAACGACACCATGGTGTGGCATAAGCCAGGCGAGATGAACCTGCCCGGCTACAAGCCAAGCGTCAAGGGCCATCCGAAGCAGGTCCAGTCAGCCATCGACATGATCCATGCAGCCGAGCGTCCAGTGCTCTACGCCGGGGGCGGCATCATCAGGGCCAACGCGGCAGACCGGCTACGTAGGTTTGCTGAGCTGAGCAATCTCCCGACGGTGACCACCCTCATGGCGCGTGGCGCCATCCCGGATTCGCACGAACTTGCGCTGGGGATGCCTGGAATGCACGGCAACTACACCGCGATCACCGCGATGCAGAAGGCTGACCTGCTTGTCGCCATCGGAGCCAGGTTCGACGATCGGGTCACCGGCAACGTCGCCGCATTCGCTCCCGAAGCCAAAGTCATCCATGTTGACGTCGATCCCGCCGAGATCGGCAAGGTCCGCAATGCAGACATTCCGATTGTTGGCGACGCAGGCGCCGTGCTGGAGCAACTGATCTTTGCGATGGAGCATTTCCTCGGATCGAAACCCGCCCCGGCTCGCACCGCGTGGTTGGACACGCTGGCCGGTTGGCAGCGGGACTTCCCCCTCAAGTACGTTCAGGATCCCGACGGGCCGATCCAACAGCAGTACGTCATCCAGGAAATGCATCGAATCACCGGCGGGGAGGCGATCGTTGTCGCTGGTGTTGGCCAGCATCAGATGTGGGCCTCGCAGTTCTGGGGGTTCGAGAAACCGCGCACTTGGATCAACTCCGGAGGCTTGGGAACCATGGGGTATGCCATTCCTGCTGCCATCGGGGCCAAGGCAGGGGCGCCAGACGAACTGGTCATTGCATTCGACGGCGACGGCTGTTTCCAGATGACGATGCAAGAACTCGTCACCGCCAGCGTTGAGAAGATCCCGGTCAAGATCATGGTCCTCAACAACTCGTGGCTTGGCATGGTAAAGCAGTGGCAGAAGCTGTTCTACAACGAGAGATACAGCGCTACAGACCTGACCAGCCACACACCGGATTTTGTTGGACTTGCCGAGGCCATGGGCTGTGCAGGTATCCGTGCCGAGAAGCCCGAAGAGGTTGGGCCGGCGATCGAGAAGGCACTGGCCATCAACGACCGCCCGGTTGTTGTTGAGTTCAAGTGCGACCCGGATGCCATGGTGTTCCCGATGGTCCCTGCGGGTGGTTCAAATGACGATGTTGTCTTGAGCGCGGAGGATTTGGCATGAGCAGATCGAACAGCACCACCCAGCACGTCATCACAGTGACCGTCGAAGACAAACCCGGTGTCCTGGCGAGGGTCTCGTCCATGTTCGCCCGACGTGGCTTCAACATCCACTCGTTGGCAGTCGGCCCGACCGCCGACCCGAACCTGTCTCGGATAACGCTGGTCGCCGACGGCCCCGAGATGGAACAGATCATGAAGCAGCTGTACAAGCTGGTAAACACGGTCAAGGTCACTGAGCACCCCGCCGGCACCTCGGTTGAGCGCGAGATCATGATGGTTCGGGTCAATGCCGATGCCAAGCGCCGTGGCGAAATTCTCGATGCCGCCGGTATCTTTGACGCCAGGGCCGTCGATGTCGGCAAGCAGACGATCACATTCGAGTTGGCAGGCGAGCCAAGCCGACTCAGTGACTTCTTGGAACTGATGCGACCATATGGCATTGTCGACCTGGTCAAATCTGGCCGGATTGCGTTGGCTCGCGACCCCAAGAGCAAAAACGGAAGACAGCCCGAGCTGCGCTCCGCATGATGACAACAAACCGAGAGGACACAATCAGATGAGTGCGATCATGTACTACGAGGCTGACGCCGACCCAATGCTGGTGGCCCAGCGCAATGTCGCCGTCCTCGGTTTTGGCAGCCAAGGCCACGCCCATGCCCTCAACCTCAAGGAATCAGGAGTCGACGTCGCGGTCGGACTCCGCCCCGGTTCACGACGAGAGTCAACAGCCTCCGATGCCGGTCTCAAAGTAATGACCCCTGCCGCCGCCGCGGAATGGGCCAACCTGACAATGGTCTTGGTTCCGGATCAGTTCCAAGGGACGCTCTATGACGAGGCCATCGCTCCCACGCTCAAGGATGGCGACGCTCTGTTTTTTGCCCACGGCTTCAACATTCACTACGGCTATGTGAATCCACCGGCGTCCATCGATGTGGCCATGGTGGCCCCTAAGGGTCCCGGGCATCTGGTGCGCCGCCAGTACCAGTCGGGCAGCGGGGTCCCCGCCTTAGTTGCGGTCCACCAGAACGCAACGGGTGGCGCCAAGGATCTGGCCCTCTCCTATGCCCACGGGATCGGGGCGACCCGTGCCGGAGTCATAGAAACTACGTTCAAGGCAGAGACCGAGACCGACTTGTTCGGCGAACAGGTAATCCTGTGTGGTGGCGTCGACGAATTGATTCGGGCCGCATTCGAGACGCTTACCGAAGCCGGCTACGAGCCGGAGATGGCTTACTTCGAGGTTCTCCACGAACTCAAACTGATTGTGGACCTTCTGTTTGAGGGTGGACTGTCGTGGATGCGTTACTCAGTGTCCGACACCGCCGAATACGGTGACGTGTCACGCGGTCCGCGCATCGTCACTGAGCAAACCCGAGCCGCGATGCGTGAGATTCTTGGTGAGGTGCAGTCCGGGGCTTTTGCCAAGGAATGGATGGCTGAGGTCGCGGCTGGAACACCAAACCTGCTCGCCGCCCGGCGCGCTGTTGCCGACCATGACATCGAAAAGGTTGGCCGCGATCTGCGCAGCATGATGCCGTTCCTGGTTGCCAAGACACCGGAAGACGACCAGTGATGATGTTTCGACAATTGCGCTGCGGAGACATTCTGGAGCTTAGGTAGCCGGGCAACCCATTGCGGTTGACCCGGCAACCCAACAAAGCCGATTCACCGCATCAAGGAGCTCCTAGAACTATGGCATCAGCCCTGCCCGACAAACTGATAATTCTCGACACCACCCTGCGCGACGGCGAGCAGGCACCTGGGATCGCACTGTCGCCAAACGACAAGGTAGCGATTGCCCATCAACTCGCTCGTCTTCAGGTAGATGTAATCGAAGCGGGATTTGCTGCGTCCTCCCCTGGGGACCACGAAGCTGTCTCGCGTATCGCCAGCGAGGTGAAGGGACCGGTGATCGCCAGCCTCGCTCGCACCCATCCCGACGACATCGACCAAGCCGCCGATGCGGTGAGCGCTGCTGATCAGAAGCGTATCCATGTCTTCATTTCCACGTCACAGATCCACCGCGAGCAAATGCTGCGAATGTCTGAGGAGGACGTGCTCAAGGCCATCACCGAGTCCGTCACCAGAGCAAAACGCTACGTCGACGATGTGGAGTTCTCACCACAGGACGCCACCCGAACCCACCCCGACTTTGTCGTAGAGACCTGCAAGCGTGCGGTGGCGGCAGGAGCCACCACGATCAATATTCCCGACACCGTCGGGTATGCGGTGCCCTCGGACTTTGTGGCACTGATGGAACGTGTCTACAGCGACGTACGCTCTGGCAACAACGATGTGATCATCTCGACGCACTGTCACAATGATCTTGGCCTGGCCGTCGCCAACTCGCTGTCCGCAATTCATGCGGGCGCCCGCCAGATCGAAGGTGCCATCAACGGCCTTGGAGAACGAGCGGGCAACACGTCGACGGAAGAAATCATCATGGCGGTCAAGACACGAGAGGATTACTTCGGAGTGGAGGTTGGTGCGAACACGAAAGAAATCTTCGAGACCTCACGACTGGTAGCAATGTTGACCGGCTATCCAATCCAATACAACAAAGCAATAGTTGGTCGAAACGCGTTCGCTCACGAGTCCGGCATCCATCAACACGGTGTTCTCCGCGACCGGGAGACCTACGAGATCATGGACCCGGCATCGATCGGCCACGCCTCTTCAATCGTCCTTGGGAAGCACTCCGGACGTGCCGCATTTGCTGATGCGTTGAACAACATGGACATCAAGCTGGAGGACGACGACTTCAAGGCAGCTTTCGATCGCTTCAAGGAACTCGCCGATCGCAAGGGCGAGATCTCCGAAGAAGGAGTGCGCGCCATCGTTAGCGAGCAGACAAATGTCACCCCCGACGTTGTCGAGCTTGTCGGCATCCACTTCTCAGGAGGAACCCAGGAAGTCCCCGTTGCCACCGTGACGGTACGCCGGAACGGAGACGTGATTGACGTGAGCTCGGAAGGCGACGGCATGGTCAATGCTGCGTTTGGTGCATTGCGTGATGCCTTCGCGATACCGGCGGTGCTGCTCGACTATCGAGTCAGCCCGCTCACCTCTGGAGCAGATGCCATGGCCGAAGTCAACGTCATCATCCAGGTGCAATCTGAGACCTTCTCGGGACGGGGCGTCTCTACCGATGTCGTCGAAGGGTCGGCTCGGGCCTTCACCGCTGCTCTCAACAAGGCTGCGACAGACGCCGCACCCATCACAAGTGACGAAGGAACTAAGTGACCTCTTCATTTGTACTTCTGCCCGGAGACGGGATAGGCCCGGAGGTAACCGCCGCAGCCCACAAGGTTCTACTCGCGACTGGGGAACGCTTCGGCCACCGGTTTGAGTTCGAGAGCCGACCAATGGGTGGCAACGCCATCGACGATTTCGGAGATCCGCTCCCCGAGTCGACTCTTGCGGCCTGCCGTGGTGCAGATGCCGTGATCCTGGGTGCGGTGGGTGGTCCGAAGTGGGACGATCCCAATGCAAAGACGCGGCCCGAAGCTGGGTTGCTGGCGCTTCGCAAGGAGTTGGGGCTCTTTGCCAATCTTCGGCCGATCACCGCCCATGACCAGCTCATCGCAGCTTCACCGCTGCGGCGGGAACTCATCGAAGGCGTCGACATTCTGTTCTTCCGTGAGCTGACCGGTGGCATCTACTTTGGTCGCTCGTCGCTCAGCGAGGATGGTCTGCAGGCAGAGAGCGTCATGGCGTACTCCGTCCCGGAAGTGGAGCGGATCGTGCGCATGGCCGCAGCCGCCGCACGGACTCGTCGTGGCAAACTCACCTCAGTGGACAAGGCGAACGTCCTCGAGGTCTCTCGCTTGTGGCGACGGGTCGCCGCACGGGTGATGGCCGACGAATTCGCCGATATCGACTACGAAGTCGTGCTCGTTGACGCGATGGCGATGCACCTCATCTCGCGCCCCCGTGATTTTGATGTCGTTGTTACCGGGAACCTGTTCGGTGACATCCTCACCGATGAGGGTTCCATGCTGACTGGCTCGCTCGGCATGCTGCCGTCCGCCTCCCTTGGCGATTCCCAGCCAGGTCTCTACGAGCCTATCCACGGCTCGGCTCCAGACATCGCAGGACAGAATCTGGCGAACCCTCTCGCCACCATATTGGCCTCGGCCATGGCGCTTCGGCATTCGCTTGCGCTCGAGGAGGAAGCCGCCACCATCGAGGCTGCGGTTGCCGAGGTGCTCGAATCGGGGTTGCGAACCAAAGACATCGCAGCAGGCGGAGACTATGTCGGAACCCAGGCAATCGGCGATGCCGTCGTTGCAGCTATCTCCCCGGCACCGTAAACCGGCCAAGCACGTATTCTGCTCCGATGATTCGCAAGACCGCCGTAGCCGTCGTGGCCATCGCCGTGTTGGCAACTGCATGCAATTCGGAGTTTGAATCGGCCGAGTCAGACTCGATCACGGTTGAATCGACAGCAGCGTCAACCACCTCCACAACAACATCGGCGCAACCAACAACGACGCCGGTCGCAGTGCCGCTTTCGGATATCGAGGACCTGCTGGGCCTCGGTGACAGCCTCTACCCCGACCTCGGCAACGGTGGTTACGACGTAATCCACTATGGCGTTGACCTGACCTTTGATCCCGAACCCAACACACTCGCAGCCCGTGTCGAGATCGAAGCAACCGCCACCGAGCCGCTGACGGCTTTCAGCCTGGATTTCATCGGCTTCGAGATAACCGACATCACCGTCAATGACGTTGCTGCGTCTTACGAGAGACAAGATGGCGAACTCATCATCGAGCCGACCACGATGATCGCCAAGGGTGAGCCGTTCGTCACCACCGTGAGCTACGCCGGCACGCCAGCACCGATCGCGTCCCAGGCAACTTCGGTCGCTATGGGTTGGCGTACCGACACGAACGGCATCCAGTATGTGGTCAGCGAACCCGACGCGGGCCGATCGTGGTTGCCGCTGAACGATCATCCGCTCGACAAGGCAACCTACACGTTCAATATCACGGTTCCCGATCCTTTGGTTGCCGCCGCCAATGGCACGCTCGTCGACCGCATCACGGACCTGGGTTGGGCAACATGGGTGTGGGACTCGCCACACCCGATGGCCTCCTATTTGGCCACCGTCGTCATCGGCGATCTAGAGATCATCGAAGACACTGCGGCAACGTCCGCGACGGGAGTCGCAGTCCGCAACGTCTTGCCCGACGGCATCAGTGATGCCTCCCTTGCGGTGCTGGACACGCAGGGCGAGATGATCGCCTTCTTCGAAGGCTTATTCGGCCCCTACCCGTTTGATGCATACGGCATCGCGGTCGTCGATGGCTTCGAAGGAGCCCTGGAAAACCAGACCCTGTCGATCTTTGGCACCTATATGGTCGACGCCCCTCAGTTTTTTGAGACCGTCCTCGTGCATGAACTGGCCCATCAATGGTTTGGCAATAGCGTCACCCCGGCCGACTGGGGAGACATCTGGCTCAACGAGGGTTTTGCCACCTACGCCGAGTGGCTCTGGATAGAACACATCGAGGGGGGAGCCTCTCTGACCGCAACTGTCAGCGGAACCCGCAACCAGATGGCACTCAGCCCCGACCTCGCCCCTCCTGGCAACCCCCGAGCAGACGACCTGTTCAGCACCAGCGTCTACAACCGCGGCGGTCTGGTGCTACATGCGCTGCGCGTCGAGGTAGGCGACACCACATTCTTCGAGATACTGCTGGACTATGCAACAGAGTTTCGGTACGGCTCAGTGCGCACTGCCGACTTCATCGAGAAAGCAGAGGCCATCTCAGGCAAGGACCTCGACGAGCTGTTCGATGCCTGGCTGTACGGCGAAGAAGTCCCCGAACTGCCAGCATTGGGGGTGTAGCGACCCGATTTGGGTTTTCAGACTCTTCGGACCAATTGAGCCAGTACCCTATGGCCCTGCACCCTGGAAGAAGGACCCGTGCGTACCCCTCCCCATTTCATGTCGGCAGTGATCACACCGTTCGACGAAGACGGCAACATCATCTCCGAAGCCCATGCTCACAACCTTCGCCTCCAGGAGTCGCGAGGGGTCACCGGTTTTGTTCTCGGTGGCTCAACAGGCGAGGGTCCCTACCTCGAAGCCGGGGAGCGGGCCGCTCTAATCACGTTGGCGCATGACACCCTGGGGATAGAGCCGTTCATCATGTGCGGAGTCCAGGCACAATCTGTACGGCAGGCAATCACCCAAGTCGACGAGATCGCTAGCGCCGGTGCCGACGCAGCCCTGGTGATGACCCCAACCTCGCTAGCCCGGGGCAACCACACGGCGATGCAACGGTTCTTTGAAGCCATCGCCGAGAGATCTCCCCTCCCTCTGTTCTTGTATTCGGTGCCTGCTGTTACCGGGTACGACCTACCTGCCGAGTCGGTGGTCCCGCTCGCCACTCACCCCAATATCGTCGGGCTCAAAGACAGCGGCGGACGGCCTATCCATACCAAAGAGGTAGTTCAGACAACACCCGACGACTTCATGGTTTATTCGGGTTCGAGTAGCACCATTGCTCAGGGAGTTGCGGCAGGTGCGATTGGAGCCATCACAGCATCGAGCAACTACCTGCCAGAGTTGATATCCACCCTGGTGCTGACAGCTTTGTCTTCGGTGTCGGAATCCGAGCCGTTGCAGACACAGCTGACCGAGACCACTCGTGAGATCGAGGCCTACGGTGTTGTGGGCACCAAGGCTGCCGCGGGGGCAGCTGGGCTGTGGACGGGCATTCCGCGCCAGCCGCTCCAACCGGTGCCCCGTACCGAGTTGGCCAGAATCGATCAGATCGTCAAATCGGCCAGGGCCGCGGCACAAGAGTTAGTCGCCCGCTAGCTACCGCCACGAGCTTCTGGCAGAAACTCGCAAGCTGCGGGGAACTCGCATTCGGTGAGTCCTCGGCGCAACCGCTAACGCTCATCGACCTCGATGGCACCGGCAATGAAGTCCATGTTGGGGATATCAACGTATCGTCCATCCCCGACCTGGATTCGGGTCGAGGCCAACCCAATCTCGGCAATCGGCCCCTCCGCATCGCCAACGCGGACCTTGGCTCCTGGGTCATAGCGGTTGGAAACATGCCGACCCGCAGCTACCTGACGCGCCAACGGCACCGACCCCAGCCCGATACCGAGCGCAATCGCAAGCGCCAGACCAAAGGCCATGGCGGAAACGAGAATCAGGATGATGTCGGTCGAAATCCCAACCTGCTGCAAGGCGATGATCAGGCCGACTCCAAGAATGACACTGGACAGGATTAGTCGGGCCCGACCGGCAAGACCCGCAGACACAGGGCGCAGCGCCGTCTCGGCGAAAAGCCCAACGATACGACCGAGAGCTCGGGCAACGATGACGACAATCACCGCGATCATGACCTTGGGGACCGAACCAATGACAGAGGAAGACAATCTGTCGGCCTGCTCTGGATCGATGATGACCAGGAGGCCAACAACTGCAATCGCCGTCATCAACACGGGCACCAGCTGCCCGATCAGCTCAGACAGGCGCCCGGGAAAACGCTTCCCCGCGACACGACCAATAATCCAAGTCACCAAAATCACACCGAGCACAACGGCAAGAGCGATCAGTCGTCTTTCGAGTTCTGGATCCATACCTACTCCTCGTCATCCTCAGTAGAGGTGAACATAGTGTGTTCCGCAGCGGCGGCGACATCGTCGCTGCCCGGCAATTCAGTGTCCGATCCTGGACCGTATGCAATGGCAGCCTTCCCCATGGCGCCGGCCACTTCCATCGCCAACTGGCCGATTTCTCGCAGGAATTCGTCAAAACGGATCTGTTTGAGCACCGGGGTCGCAAGATCGGTCTGCAGCTCCCCAATCCAGAGCTCGGCCAAGAACTCCTGGCATTCGTCGCAGGTGGCGACGTGCCTCTCGAGATCTGGCTCAATACCGTCTACAAAAGCGAACAAGCGATCATCGGTGGTGCGGCAGTCTCTCATCGCCACGCCTCCATCCGCTCTCGCAAAGAACGCCGCGCTCGCAGAATCCGGGTCCGTACTGTGTTGATTGGAAGATCGAGCGTATCGGCAATCGCCTGGTAGCTAAGACCTTCATACTCGCGCAGCACCAGCGGCTTCTTCAGCTTGGGCGGCAGCTCAGCGATGGCGTCTTCAAGTTCGCTCCGCAGCGCCAGATTCTCTGCATCTCTCGCCGGATCAAGACGTGTCGGTATGTCAGGGACCGTGTCGGTCGGATACTCGCGCCGACGTTGCACCGCGTTGAGCGCCAGGTTGGTGGCAATGCGATAGAGCCAGGAACGGACCTGTGCTTGCCCACGGAACCCCGGCAGCGCCCGATGTGCTCTCACAAAGGTCTCTTGTGCGAGATCCTGGGCCATGACCGGGTTCCTTACGATTCGCAGCGCCGCTCCGTATACGAAGTCCTGATGGCGTCGTACCAGCTCACCGAAGGCTTCCAGATCGGCAAGAGAGGCTTCGACCAACTCCATGTCGGAGAGCGCCGCATGTTTGCTGTGTTGTTCGCTTAGACCCATTAACCCGTCCGAGGTTCCATATAAATCTAGTTCGTTGTAACGGGGGTGGTGTTTCGACACCCCGAAAACGAATGATTGGCAAGAAACCTGGGAACTCCTATTCGGGGTGTGGGTCATATCGGAGATCGGAGGATAAGGGCCAAGGCCATGTCCACTGATCTAGGTGGCTGCAAGGGGATCGTCTGTCGTAACCCCCTCATGGGTCTTCCTTGCAGCCACCGCCCCCTTTTCTTCCGTTCCGAAATGTCAAAAATCGCCTCCGCTGTTCCAATCAGTTAGCGTCATGCAACATGCATATCGGCATCCTTTCTGAAAAAGCCCCAGGCGAGCATCGTGTGGCTGCTACACCACAAACCGCCGCCACATATATCGAGTGGGGATGGCAAGTAGACGTCGAGGCCGGAGCTGGCGTAGATGCCGGTTTTCCCGATCGTCTCTACGTCGAGGCAGGAGCAGAGATCGTGGATGGAGCATCGGCTCGATCCGCCGACATCGTGTTGTGTGTCAACGCTCCAAGCGAACTCGGAGATCTCAAATCTGGTTCGGTGCTCGTCGGTTTTCTCGACCCGTTCGTTGACGCCACCCTGATCTCTTCCCTTGCCGACCGCGGCATTACTGCGCTGGCAGTTGAGGCTATCCCCCGCACCACACTCGCCCAGAGCATGGACGCTCTCTCCTCACAGGCCAACATCGGTGGGTATGCCGCCGCTTTGCTGGCGGCCACAGCATCACCAAAACTTCTGCCGATGATGGTTACCGCGGCGGGGACGATCCCGCCATCGCGTGCCCTCATTCTGGGTGTGGGCGTCGCCGGTCTCCAAGCGATCGCAACGGCACGCCGGCTCGGCGCCGTCGTGTACGCCTACGACATCCGTCCGGAGACGGCCGAGCAAGTAGAGAGCCTCGGAGCCAAGTTCGTCGCCGCCCCCACCCAAGAGATGGACGAGGGTGGCTACGCAAAAGAGGTGGGCCAAGACACCCAGGCGGCGCAGCATGCCGCGTTGACCCCACATGTTGCTGAGTCTGACCTTGTCATCACAACGGCCCAGATCCCTGGTCGTCCTGCGCCACTGCTGATCACTGACGAGATGATTGCCGAGATGAAGCCGGGTTCGGTGATTGTTGACATGGCAGCTGGGTCGGGTGGCAACGTGTCAGCGTCCCAACCGGACACGATGGTCGATGTTGGCGGCGTCCACATCTACGGACCAACCAACCTTCCCGCCAATATCCCTCATGACGCCAGTCGGATGTACGCACGCAACCTCGTTGCCCTTCTGGAACGGACCCGTGACGAAGACGGCTACAAGATCGATCTCGCAGACGAGATCGTCGGCGGAACGACCGTGACCCACGCCGGTGCGGTCGTACATCCCAGAAGCCGCGCCATGCTGGGCCTCCCCGACCCTGAGCCAGAGTCGCCCCCGGAGCCCGGACCTGCGGCAACGGCGGAAGGCGAAACGCAATGAGCGCCGTTTTCATCACCGGCATCGTGGTCTTTGTGCTTGCCGGCTTTGTCGGCCTGGAGGTCATCTCCAAGGTTCCTCCGACCCTGCACACACCGCTGATGTCCGGGGCAAATGCCATCTCAGGAATCACCATCGTCGGGGCAGTGATCGCAGCCGGTTCGGGGAGAGGCACCTTCGCCGCGGTACTCGGTTTCCTTGCAGTCACCGCCGCAACCGTCAACGTCGTCGGCGGCTTCCTAGTAACGGATCGCATGCTTGGAATGTTCAAAAAGAAGCCGGGGAGAGGGTAATGACCGAACTTCTTTACCTTGGTGCGGCCGTTCTTTTTATTCTCGGGCTGAAGCAGCTTTCATCACCGCGCACCGCTCGTCGCGGCAACATGCTCGCCTCGGTCGGCATGCTTGTCGCTCTCGTAGTAACGCTGGCCAACATGGAAGACATCGGGTGGGGACCGATCATCGCCGGTCTCTTTGCTGGTGGTGCAGTTGGTGCAGCACTTGCTATCCGGGTCAAGATGACCTCGATGCCCGAGCTTGTCGCGGCATTCAACGGCTTTGGCGGTGTGGCCTCGGCACTAGTCGCCCTTGCCGAAATCGAGCGCACGTACGCCGCCGACAGGGTCTTCACCGTCGAAACCGGTGTTGTCGTTGCGCTGTCGCTTGCGATTGGTTCGATCACGTTCTCGGGCAGTTTTGTTGCGTTCGGGAAACTGAACGGAACGCTGCCCGGCAAGCCAGTTCTGCTGCCCGGCGGTCAGATCATCAACGCACTACTGGCCCTTGCAGCCATCGGAGTCGCCGCCTGGGCAGTCGCCGCCGATGAGGCTCTTGCCTTCTGGATCGTCGTTGCTATAGCTCTGGTGCTCGGAGTACTGGCTGTCATCCCCATCGGTGGGGCCGATATGCCAGTCGTCATCTCTCTGCTGAACTCCTTTTCCGGCGTTGCCGCAGCCATGGCGGGCTTTGTCATCAGCAACTCGGCGCTCATCATCGGCGGCGCCCTTGTTGGTGCCGCTGGCTTGATACTCACCCTGCAAATGGGCGAGGCCATGAACCGGACCATTGCAAATGTGTTGTTCTCTGGCTTTGGAGCCACCCCAACTGGTCCGATGACCACCAGCGACAAGCCAGTCAAGAGGGCCACTCCCGAGGATGTCGCCATCGCTTTGGCGTATGCCGAAAACGTCATTGTGGTTCCCGGATATGGCTTGGCAGTCGCTCAGGCTCAGCATGCCGTAAAGGACTTGGCCAACATTCTCGAAGATCGCGGAGTCAATGTTGACTACGCCATCCACCCAGTGGCAGGCCGCATGCCGGGACATATGAACGTTCTGCTTGCTGAAGCCGATGTGCCCTACGATCAGCTACTGGACCTCGATCAGTCGAATCCAAAGTTCTCTCAGACCGATGTCGCCCTTGTTATCGGCGCCAACGACGTGGTGAATCCATCGGCTCGTGACGATGAGAACAGCCCCATCTACGGGATGCCAATCCTTGAGGTGGACCGAGCAACGACAGTCGTCGTCGTCAAGAGAAGCTTGTCCCCCGGTTTCGCCGGGATCGACAACCCCTTGTTCTACGACGAGGGCACCATGATGCTTTTCGCCGATGGCAAAGATGCGGTCGAGTCGGTTATCTCGGCGATCGGTAACGTTTAGCCCGCGGTGCTGGCGGTGGCACTGCAGGCGATGAATGCCGGTTAGCATCAGGCGCTCGCCCAAGACACGTTGGTGCCGCGATGCTCGAAATCAAGAATCTCCATAAGAGTTATGGTGACGTCGTAGCCCTCGCCGGGTGTACCTTCTCGGTGCAACGCGGCCAGCTCCTTGGGTTTCTCGGACCAAACGGATCCGGCAAAACCACAACAATGCGAACTGTGTTCTCGTTGGTGCGACCAGACGCAGGTGAGGTGCGGTGGGGTGGCTCGGTCATCGAGCCACAAAGTCGGCTGCGTTTCGGGTAC
>RCND010000022.1_pt1 | contig 74291 bp, 63 predicted proteins | sample 2041351 | NCBI WGS metagenome assembly RCND01 (sample SAMN09708230, study PRJNA481090) | Marine sediment metagenome, whole genome shotgun sequencing project. | biome: marine sediment; feature: ocean; material: sediment; isolation source: Sewage treatment plant 12B marine sediment (STP12B) ... | reverse complement strand
ACATGGGGGTGAAATTGAAGTAAGCTCTAAGGAAAATACAGGAACCACGTTCATAATTGAATTGCCAAATACTATTCCAAACCACTAAGTGAACATGAAAAAACCAAGCTTAATGCGATACCACATTCTTCTTACTAGCCTTTTTTGTAGCCTATTTTTACTTTCTTGTAACAAAGCAAGCAAGTCTGAAACAGAAACAATTGTTGGTGATTATAAAGTACCAGAAACCATACCCCTACAATTTACGGAGCCAGAACCTTTTGAGTGGGAAACCATCACCTCGGATACCTTGACAACCCCGGCAACCTACGATTTAAACGTGGATGCCCTTCCAAACAAACCGTTTGAATTAAATACGTTTAAACCGCTAAAGTCACCCATGACCGAATACGATTTGGATTGGGATAATTTCCCAACCGAAGCATTGAAATATGATTCGGTGCCGTTTACCATTACATCCGCCCCTATAAAAAAGCCCACAATTACTAAAATGAAACCACCGGGCATTATGGATGGCACCCAAGCTAATCTCCTGCAACTCTCTACAAATGAGGGTTTAGGTAATAATGATATCACTTCCTTTTTAGAAACAGAAGATGGGGCTATTTGGATGGGGACATCTGCATCATCTGTAATGCGCTATGATGGAGAAAACACCTTTACCTATGACTATTCCGGGGTTTATAAAATGATCCTTGACAAGCAAGGTAAAATTTGGATGACGCGTCCAGGACCGGATGTAATTACCGTATTGGATTTTAAAAATGACCTTGCATACACCATAGCTAGGGATAATAATTTTGCACCACTTAATATTCTTTGCGACCATACGGGCACCGTCTATATAATATCCGGCGGCGAGGGCATCTATGCTATAGATCAAGAAATGACCACCTTACAAAAGCTTACCATGGAAGGCAAAAATAGAGCATGGACCCTTTTAGAAGATAGTAAGGAGAGCCTTTGGATTGGATTTAGTGATGGTCTAGTAGTTCTGGACAAAGAAAGAAAAAAGCTTAAATCACTCGGTCATATTACTGATTATGAATTAGATTATAACATTTTTGATGTTAAGGAAGACCCATCTGGGGCTATTTGGTTGAGTTTAGCGGGTCCCGGTGGTAACTTCAATTCTACTACTGTTTTACAACTATCACTTGACACGAAAAAAGTAAAGGTGCTAGATGCAGAAAATGGCTTTAACATGGCTGGTAGACAAATGACAGTAGATACCCAAGGTAATTTGTGGGTATTTGGAGCTACAGAGGCCTATATTTTGCATAAAAACCAGAGGACTTCCAAAACAATTGGCTTAAATAGTGCACTGCAAGGCCGCCTTAGGCTAACAAGACCCCTTAAAAGAAAAGATGGCTCCCTTTGGATTGCAACCACAGATAAAGGGGTAGTCATTGCCAATGAGTTCACTTTACAAACAGCATATTTTGATGCAGCCACAGGTCTAATGAATGACGAGGTTTGGGATATTATGGAAGATTCTAGAGGAGAAGTATGGCTAGGTACACGCGCAGGAATCAATATTGTGGACCGTACTAATAACACGATTACGGCACTACCTCATGAAATACTACATAGTAATCCGAACAATACCATCAGTTTTATCAAGGAAATTTCAAAAGATATGTATTTGATAGACGGAATAATTGGTTTTTCTATTCTTAATCGGCAAAAGAACACCTTGACTAAATATATGGATTATAAAAACAACGCTGTTAGACCTTTTGGGATTGCAGTGATAAATGAGCATACGTTTGCGTCGTATACCCGAGAGGGTCTTTTCCTATATGATATTGAAAGCAATACTTTAAAAAAAATAATCTCTAAGACGGATCCTGATATTTTGAAAGCTTCTATTGGATCCGTAATGTCTTATAACAACGAGATTCTTTGGATCCCCATACGAAACGGCTTAGCCAGAGTAGATGTAAAAGCAAATACCATAAGTTATCTTAGAGAAGAACAAGGCCTATGTGACAATGAAGCAAATGTAGTATTACTATCAAAAGAAGGGGAGTTATGGGTGGCCACCCTTAACGGCATGGGAATTCTAAACTTTGAAAAGAATACCCTTACCAATTTAAAGCAGGAAAATGGTCTGCTACCCTCCGAGTTGTATGACCTAATTGAAAAAGATAATATTATCTACGGCGCCAGTGTAAATGGTCTTATCCCTATAGAAAAGGCTACAGCCAAAACTACGAACAAAGGGTTCTATACTTTTAATGGAGGACTCGGTTTTAAAACAAATGATTACTTACAAGGCTCCCCTACATTTTTAAAGAACGGGCAGTTTTGGAGCGGTGTTGCCAGCCCTTCCAGCGAATTTAAGTTACTGGTACTAGATGCTGCACCAAAACCCGATACAACGGCAAGTAGTGTTTTTATTACCAACATGTTTGTGATGGATGAAGATCCAGGTTTTAAAGAAAAAAGCAGCATTGACTCCCTAAACAATAAAACATTATCCTATGCCACCAGGTATGAAATGAAATGGGACACGGTTAATTATCCGTATGCTATTCCCAAAGGTCTAGAACTTCCTTACAATCAGAACAGTTTAAGTTTTAGTTATGCCAGTGGGGACTTATATAATAGGAACCAATTAACCTACAGGTTTATTCTTGATGGGGAAGATGAAGATTGGAACTACGCCGCTGCCACTACCAAGACTAAAAATTACTACAACCTAAAACCAGGACAATACACTTTTAAGGTATCGGCAAGAGGGTTTAACAATAAGTGGTCCGCAACTGATACCCTAGAATTTCAAATAAATCCACCTTGGTGGCAAACCTGGTGGGCCTACCTCCTATTTGCTCTCCTTTTTGGCGCTGCCATTTCGTCTTTTGTTGCCTACCGTTCGCGCTGGTTGAAAAAAGAAAACCGGGTGCTAGAGGAACGGGTAACACATCGTACTTCACAATTGAAAAATAAAATAGATGAGTTGAAGGCTACACAATCTCAATTGATTCAATCAGAGAAAATGGCATCACTTGGGGAACTCACCGCTGGTATTGCTCATGAAATTCAGAATCCACTCAACTTCGTCAATAATTTTTCTGAAGTAAATACGGAGCTTATTGATGAAATGGAAGATGAATTAAAAAAAGGGGATTACGAGGAGGTCATCACCATTTCAAAGGACATTAAGGCCAACCAGCAAAAAATAAACCACCATGGCAGGCGGGCAGATGCTATTGTAAAAGGGATGTTGCAACACAGCCGCAGCAGCAGCAGTGAAAAAGAACCAAGCAATATCAATGCCATTGCTGATGAGTACTTGCGCTTGGCGTACCACGGATTAAGAGCAAAGGACAAATCTTTTAATGCCACCTTGAACACAGACTTTGACAAAACTATTGGCAACATAAATATTGTTCCACAAGACGTGGGCAGGGTCATTCTAAACTTGATTACCAACGCCTTTCATGCCGTAATCGAGAAAAATAATATAGAAAAAACCAAAGAAAATAGCACCTTTAAGCCAACTATTTGGGTAGCTACCAAAAGAATCGAAAATACGGTTCATGTAAGCATTCGTGATAATGGAAATGGCGTGCCAGACAAGGTTAAGGATAAAATATTTCAACCCTTCTTTACCACAAAACCTTCTGGCCAAGGTACTGGTTTGGGATTGTCGCTCAGCTATGATGTAATTAAAACACACGGGGGTGAACTATTACTAGAAACCAAAGAAGGGGAAGGCACCACATTTACGATTACGTTGCCGGAAGTATAACACAGTATAAATTCTAAGAACAAATAGTAAAAAACCAATAAACCAAAAACAGATGAAAATATTAGTAGTAGATGACGAGCAAGATGTAAAGGTTTTATTTCAGCAACGGTTTAGAAAAGAAATTAAAAAAAAGGAACTAGATTTTGTATTTGCTTTTTCTGGGGAAGAAGCTTTGAAAAAAATGGAAGAAATGGAGCAAGAAGCTGTATTAATTCTTTCTGACATTAATATGCCAGGCATGAGCGGTCTTGAGCTTTTGAAAACCATAAAAGAGAACTATGTTTCTCCGCCGCCAGTGGTTATGATGGTTACGGCGTATGGGGATGAAGAAAACAGAACCACCTCTAAACGACTTGGAGCAGATGATTTTCTAACTAAGCCTTTAGATTTTAATGAGCTAAAAGCTAAACTTAAAAATATAGTATAATGGCAAAGATAATGGTAGTGGATGATGAGACTGATTTGGAGGTGCTCATTAAACAAAAATTTCGCAAGCAAATAAGACAAAAAGAATATGAATTTCTCTTTGCTATAAATGGAAGAGATGCATTAGAAAAAATTGCTTTAGACCCAGAAGTAGATATTGTTTTGAGTGACATTAACATGCCCGAAATGGATGGGTTAACACTTCTTTCAGAACTACACGAATCAAGCCCGCTTATTAAAGCCGTCATTGTGTCTGCCTATGGTGATATGGAAAACATACGAGTAGCCATGAACCGTGGTGCCTTTGATTTTATTACCAAACCCATCAATTTCGAGGACCTTACCCTAACCATGGAGAAGACCTTAAAACATGCTAGGGAAATAAAGGATACCATACAGGCCATAAAAGAAAATAACATTCTTAAAATGTATGTGGATGAAAATGTGCTCAACTTTATGAGCGGTCAAGAGTATGAATCCAAAATTACAATCAATGAAAATATTGAAGGAACTGTCATATTCGTAGACGTTTGCGGTTTTACCAGAATAAGTGAAACCACATCACCAGATGTGGTCGTAACGATGCTAAATACCTACTTTGATGCTATGGTTAAGGAAATCATGGACCAAGATGGGATTATCGACAAATTTATAGGGGATGCAGTAATGGCGGTTTTTAAGGGAGAGTATCATCTAGACCGGGCCATAGACGCAGCTTTGGCTATTCGCAATCAGGTGAATAAGTTCCCTGCTGTTGCAGGTATGGACAATTTTAAACCCAAAGTATCCATAGGGATTAAAAGTGGGGAAATGATATCTGGGAATTTAGGCTCCGCTAAACTAAAACGTTTAGATTATACCGTGATAGGCGATACGGTAAATACAGCTGCACGATTACAAGACGCGGCCAATGAAAACCAAATAATCATATGCGAAAGCTGCCATGAACAGGTTAAGGAAGCTTTTAAATGTGAGGCACTGGGGAGCGTTTCTTTGAAAAACAAGGCAGAACCCCTAATGATCTATAACGTGCTAGAATAGCACTAGAGATCTACAATAGAAGACTAAAAACAGACTATAAGTTAGCGTAACGTATACCACAAGCATGCAAGAACCAGAAAAAAAACCATTGACAGCTTTAGAAGAAGAGCTGATACAGCAACTAGAATCTAAAGGCCACGCCGAAGAATTGGTAGATCACTATTGGGGCAGTATCAATTATGTCTTAGGACTCATTAGGGCCTCTGAGGTAAAGGCCGGTCTGATTCTTACTTTTTATGGTATTCTTTTGAATTTTATTTTTCAAAAAATTGAAATGGTACTGACCGAAGGAGTTGGCCATATTACCTTATATGTTATACTTGTCTTTTGGTTTATTGCTACCGTAGTTTCTATCTATTTTAGTATCCGTTGTTTTATGCCACGCATTGAAGGCAAATATGAAAAGAATGTATTCTTTTTTGGTGATATCATTTCAAAATTCGGAACTATTAAAGAGTTCTCCAAGACCTTCTACAAGATAAGCCTGCAAGAAGAAGAATTATTTGACCAATTAGGACAACAGATTTTTATTATCTCTAAAATTGCAGACCAAAAATTTAAATACGTAAACAGTTCCTTACGTTTTCTGGCCATAGGTCTAGCATTATTTTTTGCCGTAGTAGTCTATTACACCATAATCCTGATTAAATAAAAATAGCAACCTTAAAAACAAAAAAATGACAACGAATAAAAACCATTGGACAAAAGAGGAATTACAGACCTACATTTTATTGTTATGTGCCAATTCGGATGCTGAAGAAACGGCCCAAGAGTTAAACCTGATACAATCTAATGTAGATGCGAAAACCTTTGAAAAAATGAATGCCGAATTTAAAAGCGATACCGAAGATGAAGCACTACTTAAAATAAATGCAAGCGTGCAACAGCATGAATTTTCACATACGGAACTTTCTGAGCTTTGGAAAAAAATGCATGAAATTTTCTCTTCCGATAGTAAATTTACCGTTATGGAAAGTAGCTTGAACCGTATTCTGGAGAATATTATTTATTAGTACAACCAGCGCTTTAAACCAGTATGCTAAGTAAACAAGCATATTAATAATGGTGATGCACAAGAATTTTGGGAAGTTGCGAAAAACTTGGATTTAATACTTTTGAAAACTATAGTAAATGATTAAATTCTTACCTCCTAGCATTAGAAATGTATTCCCGGCTGCCTAAAAAGAGAAAGCTTAATAAGATCTTTTAAAGTATTTTTATGCCATGAAAGCCGCTACCGTAGTACAAATCAAAAAAGAACTGCAACACAGAAACCCTGATGAACTCTTGCAGTTATGTCTACGGCTATCCAAATTTAAGAAAGAGAACAAGGAACTGCTCACGTATTTATTATTTGAGGCCGATGATGAAGCAGGGTACTTGGAAACCGTAAAAACGGAAGTAGACCTATGGTTTTCTGAAATAAACACAAACAGTTATTTCTATATCAAAAAAAGTGTCCGTAAAATTTTAAGGAACCTAAAAAAATACATCCGCTATTCTGGTAAAAAAGAAACGGAAGTGGAGTTGTTACTACACTTCTGTGACAACTTAAAAACATTCAGCCCCTCCATCCAAAGAAACACGACATTGCTAAACATCTACCAGCGTCAATTAGATTATGTACAAAAAAAAATCACGGCACTCCATGCCGATTTACAGTACGATTATGGTCTGTTTTTGGAGGAATTAAAGAAATAGGTATCGCACAAAATTAGAAAGTACGGTGTAGGTTTGATTTCAGAAGACAACGTATCGTAAGACATACCACTTGGGGAAATCACGATTTATAATTATCCTAAAGCTTTATAAGCCTTCAAAATAGCCTCTATATCTTTCTCTGTTTCTGGGTTAATATATTGTCTTTCAGGGTTTTCCTTCAACCACTTTAAGGTTCGCTTTATACCTTCAGCGAAAGGAATCGTAGCCTTAAATCCAGGTACAAAAGTTTTTATCTTCGTATTATCAAACAACACGCTTTCTGCTTTGTCCGCTAAAAGTGTTCCAGTTAATGCCGGTGCTATTTTACAAATGAAGTCAGAAGCTATATGCACCACATTGGCTTCTTTTCCAATAGCATCTGCTAAAATTTTGTAAATCATATTCCAGCTCAGCACTTCATCAGAAGTAATATGGAAAGGGTGTCCAATAGCTTGTGTGAGGCCTAACAAGCCAACTAATCCTTTTGCAAAATCATCAGCATGGGTTACCGTCCACAACGATGTGCCATCGCCATGTACAATGATTTCTTTACCCTTATTTATTCGATCTACAATATTATAAGTGTCAAATCCGCCAATAGCAACAGGAATAACAGTATCGTAGGTAAGCGAAGGACGCACAATGGTCATAGGAAAACCTTCCTCGCTATACGCTTTTTGCAAACGTTGTTCGCACAAAATCTTATTATGAGAATAGTCCCAAAGGGTATTACATACAGGCGTAGATTCTGTAATAACAGGATAGCTTAGCGGGGTTTGATAACAAGAAGCCGAACTGATAAAAATATAGTGTTTTGTTTTTCCAGAGAACAGTTCCAAATCGCGTTCAATATCCTCTGGCGTAAATGCAATCCAGTTGACAACTACATCCCAATCGTGGGTTTTAAGTTCTGTAAGTTCCGCGGGTTTTGTGATATCCCCAATAATACGTTGTGCCCCTTCAATAGACACTTTAGCTGTTCCCCTATTCAATAAATAGAGTTCCATTCCTCTTTTAACTGCCAAACGACTAGATGCCGTACTAATGTTCCCTGTACCTCCTATAAATAAAACCTTCATAAATTTTTCTATTTTAACTCGCGGTATTTACAGCAAAGTAGCCCACTAATTTCAAGTTATTTACTATCTTCATTGCACATCAAAATAATCAAAAAAAACCACCCTTATGAGACCTCTAGTACTCTTTTTATTAGTTCTGGTTACCCCCTTAGTATTTGGTCAGACCAAAACAAACTTGGAACTAACAGACATCTTTAATATGGAGTATGTTTCCGACCCACAAATTTCACCAGATGGTAATCAGATCCTGTACGTGCGCAATTTTAAGGATATCATGACCGATAAGAACCTATCTAATATTTGGGTCGTTAATTTGGACGGTTCCAAAAATAGACCAATTACAACAGGGAACCAAAACGATTTTTATCCCCGCTGGGCGCATAATGGAAACAAAATTATCTTTAAGTCTAACAGACAGGATGCCCGTATGAAGCTTTTTGTCATGTGGATGGATTCCAAGGAAATTGCACCGCTCACCAACACCCCTAAAGCACCTGGAGCCGTAAGTTGGTCTCCTGACGATCGTTATTTGGCATTTACCATGTTTGTTCCTAAACCAAATGTCTCTATCATAAAGATGCCTGCTAAACCTGAAGGTGCCAATTGGAATACACCTCCAATCTATATAGATAAACTAAATTATAGAGGGGATGGCCAGGGTTATATAAAAGGAGGAAATACCCAATTATTTACCTTATCCGTTGATGGTGGCACCCCGAAACAATTGACTTCTACCGATTTTGATCATGGCGCACCAGAATGGTCTAAAGATGGTAAAAAGCTCTATTTCTCTGCTAATTTTAATCTAGATGAAGCTTTTGAACCTAACGATAGTGAAATTTATGAGCTTACCCTTGGTGCTAATAATGTAAAGGCACTTACGGATCGCTACGGCCCGGACGATGCTCCTAAAATTTCTCCAGACGGCAGTACAATAGCTTATACCGGTCTGGATGATAAACTGTTAGGCTATCAATTAAACCAGCTGTACGTACGCGATGTTGCGGGAGGGGAAGCACGCCTTATTTCTGGTGATTTTGATCGTAACATATCCAATGTTCAATGGGCCGATGACGGCAAAGGGCTTTTCTTTCAATATGACAATACCGGAGAGACCAAGATTGCACATATATCCCTTTCTGGAAAAATAACGGAAAAAGTGGATAAGGTAGGTGGACTCTCATTAGGTAGGCCTTATAACGCTGGAACGTTTACCGTTTCCAAAACCGGAAATATAGCTTATACGCTGGGAACCACAGAGCATCCATCAGATTTAGGGGTACACACTAAAAAAGGAAGTAAACGACTAACCTTTGTAAACGATGACCTGTTTTCTTTTAAAAATTTAGGGAATGTAGATGAGCTCTGGTGGAAATCGTCTTATGATCAGCGCGATATACAAGGGTGGGTAGTAACCCCTCCTAATTTTGACCCTTCCAAAAAATATCCTTTTATACTTGAAATACATGGGGGACCATTTTTGAGTTATGGTTCTGTTTACGCTGCAGAACTACAGGCATTTGCTGCTGAAGGTTATGTAGTATTGTACGCCAACCCAAGGGGAAGTACCAGTTATGGTGCCGAATTTGGTAATTTAATCCATCATGATTACCCCAACCATGACTATGAGGATTTGATGAGTGGTGTAGATGCCGTCATCGAAAAGGGTTATGTAGATGCAAATAATCTTTTTGTAACCGGAGGTAGCGGTGGTGGCGTCCTTACAGCATGGATTGTTGGGAAGACAGACCGTTTCAAGGCTGCCGTGGTAGCCAAGCCTGTTATTAACTGGACAAGTTTTGTACTTTATGCAGATGGGGCGGCATTCTTTGCTAAGTACTGGTTTGGAAAAAAACCATGGGAAGATCCTGAGAGCTATTTTAAACGTTCTCCGTTAAATTATGTAGCCAATGTTACCACACCTACCATGCTGCTAACGGGGGAAGAAGATTATAGGACACCAATCGCAGAATCTGAACAGTTTTATACGGCATTAAAACTAGAGGGCGTAGAAACGGCTATGGTCCGCATCCCCGGGGCGTCACACGGTATTGCGAACAGACCAAGCAATCTCATCGCTAAAATAGCCGGAATATTAGCTTGGTTCGAGAAATACAAGGAGTAACCCGCAGTAAACTACTCTCGGAAATTTAGGTCCTTTATTCCATAAGGCTGAAAACTGTAGCTAAGAATCATACCAAGAAGATTGGAACAAGAAAAATATAGTATGCCATTTTGTAAGCATCGAAAAAATAGAATACGCATAATATTTATGCTCATTCTATTTTTTCAAGGGGGTGTATTTGCACAAAGTACTATGGATTCCCTTTATGGTGTTTGGGAAGATAAAAACAAGTCAGATTCTGCACGCGCAATAGCATTGACCGATTATATCTATGAAGGAGCGTTTAATAACCAACCCGATAGTGCTATTACACTTGCCAATCAGTTATATGAGTTTACCATAAAAACCAGCTATGAGAAAGGCACCGTTGATGCGCTTATACTCAGGGGCTATGTTTTTTTTAGAATAGGAAACTACCCAAAGGCTTTATCCTCCTATAAAGAAGGGCTAGATATCGCTGAAAAAATAGATTATAAATTGGGTGCCGCCGATATTTTGCTTAAAACCGGATATATTTATCATGATAATGAAGATGTTATAAGTGCCTTAAAATACTACCAGAAAAGCCTTAAGATTTATGAAGAGCTCGATGACTTAGAGGGTATAGGATCCATTTACAATGAATTTGGCAACATCTATTCTGTTAAAGGGGATCATGAAAAAGCACTTGATTATTTTTTAAAAAGCATTGTTAATAATGACGCGTTTGATGACGGAACAGGAAATTCGGCTCAATATGTCAATATTGGAAACCTGTATTTGGATACAGAAGAATATGTAAAAGCGTTAGCTTATTACGAGAAAGGACTAGCCATTGAAGAAAAGAAGAACGATAAACTGGGGATAGCTTCAGCCCTCTCGGGTATTGGGCTCGTTTATTATGAACAGGGAGATGATGCCAAGGCATTGGATTATCTAGAAAAAAGTTTGAGAATTAGTGAAAGCATAAACAATGCCCAAGGCAGCGCCTCCATTTTATTAGGTATTAGCGATATATCACTTAATCAAGAAAATTATTCAAAAGCAATTGAATATTGTGAAAAAAGTTTAGCCTTGGCTAAGAATATTGGTGATTTGGGTGGACAGGAAAACGCTTGCGAATGTCTTTATGAAGCGTATAGAGCTATTGGGAACACAAATAAGGCATTGTCATATTACGAACAAACTATTATCATATCAGATAGTATAAAAACCGAAGAAACGTCAATTAAACTGCAGCAAATAGAATTCTCCAAACAAGTATTTGAAGATAGCTTGGTACAGGTAGAGAAAGACTTGCAGGTACAAATGAAGCACCAAGTAGAGGTGCGAAAAAAGGACAAAAACCGGAATCTGGCCATCGCAGCCGGTCTTATCTGTTTTTTACTTGCTATCGGATTTTTTACGAGATGGCAGTATGTAAAAAAATCTCGCGCAATTATAGAAAAAGAGAAAAATCGCTCGGAAAGTTTATTACTGAATATACTGCCTGCTGAAATAGCAGAAGAACTTAAGGAGAAAGGAGAGGCAGCAGCACGAGATTTTGAATTGGTTTCCATTTTATTTACAGATTTCAAAGGCTTTACGGAAAAATCCGCAGAACTAACCGCTAAAGAATTAATAGGAGAAATAAACAATTGCTTTAAGGCTTTTGATCTAATTTGTGAAACCTATGGTATCGAAAAAATAAAGACCATTGGCGATGCCTATATGGCAGCTGGTGGACTCCCTGTACCTTCAGAAAATTCTGTTGATAATACTATTTTGGCAGCCTTAGAGATGCAGTCCTACATGACTCAAAGGTTTACCGAAAAAGAATTCACGGATGGGTTTACTTTTGAAATGCGTTTAGGCATACATACGGGGCCGGTTGTAGCGGGAATCGTAGGGGTTAAGAAATTTCAATATGATATTTGGGGAGATACTGTAAATACAGCGGCTAGAATGGAGAGTAGCGGGGCAGTAGGAAAAGTCAACGTCTCTCAGTATACCTATGAACTCATCAAGGATAACCCTGCATTCAAGTGCGACTACAGGGGAAAGATAAACGCCAAAGGAAAAGGAGAGATAGATATGTGGTTTGTTGAAAAATCCTAATACCCTTTAAAAATGTATGCTTTTCCGTACTTAAAATAAGAATTTATAAAAACAGGAGTAGATTAATGATACAATTCTTTAGACATATTCGTCAAAAACAAATTATGGAAAACAAAACTGGCAAATACTTCAAATACGCCCTAGGGGAAATTATTCTTGTAGTAATTGGTATTCTTATTGCTTTGCAAATTAATAATTGGAATGAAAGGAAAAAAGAGAGCGTAAGAGAGCAGGCATTTTTGAAAGAAATAAACTTAGATTTTAAATCAAACAAAACACAATTAGACTCTATCATTAGTTACAACAAAGTTAGCTTACATGCTGGTTCTAGATTACTAGAAATTATAGGAACCTTTGACCCAAAAAATCCTCAAAGAACTGACTCCAATGCTCATTTTGCAGATAGCATGAAAATCTATAATCGTTTAGTATGGAGAAATAAATCGTTCAATCCTAAAAATGGGGCCGTTGAAGCACTTTTAAATTCATCCTCTTTTGATCTAATTAAAAATGACACCTTAAGACGGAATTTAATTTCATGGAAAGATGTTTTGGGAGATTATTTGGAAGAGGAGAAGTTTGCAGTTAATTTTTTGTTCAATGAGTATGGCCCTTGGGTAAGAGCAAGTTTTGATCCAGACCTCACTGATGACCCAGAAAACACAAAAGCTTTCTTTAGCAAGAGGCATCGGAATTTCATTAACCAAAGATGCGGAGATTTGTATAATAATTTAACGACAGTAGAGGAAGAGGGCGTGATCGCTATGATTAATGATATAATTAGATTAACCGAACCTAAAATCAATGATTAAATTCTTTAGGCATATAAGAAAAGATCTCATGGAAACAGGAAAAACAGGCAAATACCTCAAATACGCCATTGGTGAAATAATTCTTGTTGTTATTGGCATTCTCATTGCCCTTCAGATCAATAATTGGAACGAGATTAGAAAAATTAAATTAGAAGAACAAAACACGTTAAAAAATTTAAATGCTGAATTCAAAAAAAATCAATTAGAAATTAGCGATTACATTAAAAAGCATCATCAATTCTTGGAAGCCACAACAAAACTGGTAACCTTGGTTGGGGAATCAGATGAGGTTCTAAATGCCAATAATCTAGATAGTTTAATTGCACAAAGTATAAATTACGATAATTATAGTCCTAGTCAGTCTGTAGTTTCTGACGTAGTTTCCTCTGGAAAATTGAATAACATCACTTCTGATGTACTCAGGTTTAAATTATTTGAATGGTCTAGCTCTTTAGAAAAAAACGAAGAGGCCTATAGTACTATGGACGAAATTAGTCAAACTTTATTTTTACCCTATTTAAGTAAACATGCCTCAATGAAGAACATTGATAAATATGGTATTTTAAACTGGAAAGAAAAATCGAAGTTTAATCATAATAACGCGGTACTTTTTAATGACTTAGAATTTGAAAACATGATAGACAATCAAGCTTGGAATATTAAGAACTATATCAATCATCTTGAAAATTTAGAAAGTGTAATGAACTATATCATTCAAGAAACTGAAAATGAATTAAAACCCTACTAAAATCCTTTCTGAAATTTAACCAAAAGTTAAAGTAGCGAAAATATTTAGTACACCTAAAGCTAAATTCTTACCTTAAATAAAAAACACATTGAACGGATTTAATATCATAATGGTAATTGCCATTATCCTTTTTGCAAGGTTGGGCGTGCGTTTGGTATCCAGATACATAGAAATGCGAAAAGAGGACGATTCCGAAAAAGAGTAGCTAAATACGCTCTATTAATTACAAATGTTATTTAATATACTCAGGCAGGACATTGAACATAAACGAGCCTTTACCCTGTGTAGCCGTCCAAAAATTATTAAGGCTTCCCCATGATGAATCCGGTGCTGCCGAACGTGAAAAGTTATCAAGATTCGTATGGATGTCCTCTAGCTGTTCCACCTCCAATTTTTCTTTAGAAATAACTATGGTTAGTGCTCTGAATTCTTTTTGAGAATTTTGGTAAGAGGGTATCCTAGCACCATTTTCAGCCAGCATCTCCTGTGGAGTATATGTTTCTATGGCATCTGCCGTGAACTGACCAAAGGCGCTACCAGCTACAGGGTTTACAGCAACTTGTACCGGTTCTAGACCATCTGAATCAATTAAACCCATTAGGTAAAGTTCAAGATTTCCGTAAGGAATACCATTTCCCCCGTTGGCAAAAGTACCGAAACCATCCCTGCCGTTTAATCTTCCCTGATAGCTATTCCCTTCCATAGCCACCAATTCGTCGAAACCGCCTAATTGTCCCGCAACGCCTGCATAGCCCCAATGGCCGCCAACTGTAGTGGGTAAAAAATTCCTATTGGCCCATGTATGTGCGATTTCATGTAAAAAAGGCCCGTTTCTAATATACTCAACCCGTGGCATGTATATAATATTTTTTAATCTGCCATCTGAACCGTAGGACGCCGTATTGTCAAAGCTACTCCCACCCAAACCTTGAATGCTGTTACTTACCGATGTAGACCGTCCAAAAAATAAACCGTCTGGCTGACTTGACTCTACCGATAATATGATAATGTAATCAAAATCATCCCTTAAATATTCATACACCTTATTAGAAATCAAACGAAGGTCCCCCTCCCCTGTTATAAACTTATTATAATCTGAAGTTGGCAATACTAAATTGGCAAAAGAACGATCTTCGTTCAATACAAAATTATCTTCAAATTCAATACTACCCGTGGTCGGTGTTTCTGGGTCTTGCGTTTCTTCTTCAGGTTCCTGAGTCTCTTCAGGGTTGTCGGTTGTTTCGGTATCAATTTCATCCGCCAATGCATCATTGATCTCATCCGTGCTACAAGAGGTAATCAGCAGTAAGAAAAATAAGGGAAGAACTAAGCCTAGTTTATTCGGGAAAATATAGCGCATAATCTGATTTTAAGTAGGTTAAGTATTAGGTATAACCGAACTGGCATCGTTTTATTTTAGTATATCTGAGATAATCGTTCAAATACCTTGCTATAGAAAATTAGTTTATCCGCTTAAAACCAAAATTACCGGACATCCCGATAAAAAGTAAGTCCATTTTTAAAAGGGTCCAAAAAGGAGAATTCTTTGGTACCCCAAGCTGTTTCCCTGAGTAAAGTATGGGCATTAAACACATCTTTATCACCGTATTCCGCATACAAGGCTTCAATATTCTGGGTTACGATGCGTAACATAGGCCTGTCAATTTCAACCCTCCATTCTTTGGCATCGTGCCATTGTAAATGAATCTCAATACCATCACGCAAAACCCCTGAATAGGTTGGTTTTTTGGAGTCGTCTGCAAAAGCAATTTTAAAACCCAATCGGTTTACATAAAAATCTAATGCCTGTACTACATCCATAACGGGAAGAACAGGATGAATCTGGTGTAGATATCCTTTAATATCCATACCATAAATATACAGGATAATCGCTAACTTCATACTTCGTATAATTTCTAAAAAAGTCCTATTGTGAAAAAATCACTCCTACTTTACTTTTGGTTTATCTTCTGTTCTGTATCGCTCTCTTTTGGACAGGAATTTAATGTTATGTCCTATAATATTAAATATGACAATGTAAACGATACCGTCAACAATTGGAACAACCGTAAGCGAGCCATGGTAAAACTCATTCACCAGTACGACCCAAAATTTATAGGGATGCAAGAGGTACTACTAACGCAATTAAACTATTTAGATACACAACTAAGTGGGTATAGTTATGTAGGCGTGGGCAGGGACGATGGTAAGCAAAAAGGCGAGTTCTCCCCTATTTTCTATGATACTACAGCGTTTAAAGTCCTTAAAAGTAAAACGTTTTGGCTGTCAGAAATGCCTAACACAATCTCTGTAGGTTGGGATGCTTCTATGGAACGTATTTGCACCTATGCCCTTTTTCAGCATATAGCTACCAAACAAAAAATAGTCGTCTTCAATACACATTTTGACCATATTGGAACAAAGGCCCGCGAAAAATCGGCCGAACTAATTGTTGATAAAATCATGGCTATCAATACCGAAAATAACGCGCTGGTTCTTATGGGTGATCTGAACCTAACTCCAGAATCCGCACCCATTCAATTTTTACAAAAAAAGTTGTCGGACGGCCTCAATTCCTCCAAAAAAATGTTCTACGGACCAACAGGAACCTTTAGTGGATTTGACCCCAACAAGATTTTGGATAGCCGTATCGATTATATTTTTACCGCTAACATAGGGGTAGAAGCCTATATGCATATTGATGACCGTATGGAAAACAATCAATACATCTCTGACCATTTACCTGTTTTAAGCAGGCTAAAGTTCCAATGATTAATCTAAAGTAGTACCACGCAACCCTTTGAAAAAAGAATGATTACTCCTTAGTTGTTTTAGTTATTTTTACATCATGTACATACCCGAACAATATAAAAATGAAGACCTTTCTGAGGTTCGTAGTTTTTTAAAAGAGAATAGCTTTGGTATTTTGGTTAGCCAAGTCGAAGGAAAACCATGGGCTACACATATTCCTTTGGAGCTAGATAAGGACAAAGAAGGAAACGAAATTCTAGTTAGCCATATTTCCAAAGCAAATCCACAATGGAAGCATTTCTCCGAAACTTCTGAAGTCCTCTGTATTTTCAACGGACCTCATAGTTACATTTCTTCGTCGTGGTACCAAGAGGAAGAAGTACCTACTTGGAACTACATAGCGGTACATGTCTACGGCACGCTGCAACTACTTGATGAAGCGGCAGTACTGGCCTCTATGCATAAATTAGTGGATATCCATGAGCGAAATTCTGAATGTCCCATTTCTGTTAATAATCTCTCCCCCAACACCATGCGCCAAGTAAAAGGTGTTGTTGGGTTTCAAATACATATCACAGATATACAGGCTGCAAAAAAACTATCTCAAGGAAGAGCGCAAGATCATGCTAAGATTATTGAGGAGCTAGAAAAACAAGGTTCAGAATCCATGGCGGTTGCAAGAGAGATGAAAAAAGATGACCTACACTAAAGAAACTTAAAATTTTAGTCACTTAAAAAATTGATTTTAGCAGATGTGTAAAAGAAAACAAGCATAAAATCTTATCTTCAAGCACAAATACAAAAGAAACAATACACACCATACATTATGCTAAAAAAACCTTGTAACACATCCAAAAAACATATTTTAGGACTATTTGTATTGGTATGCTTTTACGGTACCGCAATACATGCGCAAAGCGAAACAAAACTGATGCACCAACCGGCATTAAGTGATTCGCAAATTGCTTTTATTTATGCCAATGATTTATGGGTAGCCAATAAAAATGGGTCCAATCCTAAACGGCTTACTATTGATGAAGGCGTAGAATCCAATCCCATATTTTCACCAGACGGAAGCATGATTGCTTTTAATGCACAATACGATGGCAACTCTGATGTATTTATCATTCCAGCAAGCGGTGGAGTTCCTAAAAGATTAACATGGCACCCATATACCGATTTGGTTAGGGATTTTACCCCAGATGGAAAAAAAGTGCTTTTCGCTTCGCAACGAAATTCCCATACCAACAGACATCTTAAATTATTTACAGTTTCGGCAAACGGTGGCAACGTAGACCAACTAGCTATACCGCATGCATATTGGGCGGCTTATTCAGATGATGCTAAACATATTGCCTACACACCTATTTATGATGCTTTTAGCCAATGGAAGCACTACCGTGGTGGTACTATTTCTCGTATTTGGTCCTACAACATCACAGACCATAAAGTAGTTGAGATTCCGAAACCTGAGGGTGGCAGCAATGATTCACAGCCCCAATGGATAGGTGAAAACATCTATTTTAGAAGTGATCGTGATGGAGAGTTCAACCTCTTTAGTTACAACACCGCAAACAAAACCATAACGAAGCATACTAACTATGCCGATTTTCCTGTAATTAATCCCAAAGCCCATAAAAACGAAGTAATCTATGAACATGCGGGTACGCTTCACATTTATGATACGACAACGGATACCGATAAAAAATTGACACTTAACATCACCACAGATCTTTTAGAGTTAAGGGAACGCTATGTTTCAGGGCAGCAATATGTTCGTTCAGGCCATGTTTCGCCCTCTGGTGCTAGAGTGGTATTAGATTATAGAGGAGATATTGTAACGGTACCGGCTAAAAAAGGAGATGTGAAAAACCTAACACAAACTCCGGGTGTACATGAAAAATTCCCAGCCTGGTCACCTGATGGTAAATCTATTGCGTATTTTTCAGATGCCTCTGGAGAGTATGCGCTTCACATACAGAATGCAATTACTAATGGTTCCACAAAAGAAATTAAGTTACAAGGCACGGGGTTCTACGGTAATATTCATTGGTCTCCCGATAATAAAAAAGTAAGCTATGTAGATAATGGCCGTAATCTTTATGTGACCCAAATAGCTGCAGGTACCACTATAAAAATTGATCAAGATGACTTATTTTTTCCCGGAGATTTGAGGGAACTTTTTAGTGATTGGTCCTTTGATGCTAATTGGATAGCCTACACAAAAGTTACCGGCACAAATTTTGAAAAAGCTTTTCTTTATTCTTTGTCTGAGAATAAATCCTACCAGTTAACAGACGGCCTTTCTAATGTTACTAACCCCATATTTGACCCTAGTGGCAAGTATCTCTACCTGTTAGCATCAACGGATGCAGGACCACTAGTGAACTGGTTTGATCAATCCAATATTGATAAAGAAATCACCACTTCTATTTATGCAATTACCTTACAAAAAGAGGTTGTTTCCCCTTTAAAAAAGCAAAATGATGAGGAAAAAGGCGAAGTTAAAAAAGAAGCTGATGCTGATAAAGATGATTCTAAAAAAGGAAAGAAAGGTGCTGCCCCTACCAAAACATTAAAAATAGATTGGATTGGTATTCAAAACCGAATGCTTGCCTTACCAATTGAATCTGGAGTTTATAGTGCATTAGAATCAGTAAAAGAAGGAGAGCTTTATTACCTATCTAGTTCTTTCCACTCTGCTACATCTCAGTTATATAAATTCACTTTTGAGGACAGAAAAGCGGCGGAATTACTTCCATTAAACTATTACGAAATTGCTTCGGGCGGCGAAAAAATGTTTTATTATAGCAGTGGTTCTTGGTTTGTTTCAGATTTAGGCAAGAAATCTGAGGACTCCCCTTTGAATTTAGAAGCCATATCGGTTAAAATTAATCCTAAACAAGAATGGACTAATATTTTTGAAGAGGCATGGCGTGTTAATCGTGATTATTTTTATGACCCTGGAATGCACGGCGTAGATTGGAACGCAATGAAAACTAAATATGAACCCTTAATAGCACAGGCTGCATGTAAGGATGATCTTTATAGGGTAATGCAGTGGATGTTCAGTGAGCTAGCTGTAGGTCATCATGGTTTTAATAGTGATGGAGATCAATTAAACAAACCAAAAGAGATCTCTGGTGGACTTCTAGGAGCTGATTACCAGGTAAACAATAATCGGTACCAAATCACAAAAATATATGGTGGACTTAATTGGACCCCTGATTTAAGATCGCCCCTTACGGAACCTGGAGTGGATATTACCAAAGGGGATTATATCATTTCCGTGAACGGAAAAAATGTAATAGGCACAGCTAATTTTTATAGCTTTTTTGAGAATACGGCCAATACCTTGGTGGACCTTATGGTAAGTAAAAACGCTGATGGTTCTAATGCTAAGAAAGTTACTGTTACGCCATTGAAAACCGAGTGGGCAATTAGAAATAGAGATTGGGTAGAAGGTAATATGAAAAAAGTACATGAAGCATCTAATGGTGATGTAGCATATGTTTATGTTCCCAATACTTCAGTTGCAGGGTTTGAATATTTTAAACGGTATTTCTATCCCCAAGCTAACAAAAAAGCCATTATTATTGATGAACGCTACAATGGTGGTGGCTCCTTGGCTGACTATTATATTGACATTCTAAAGCGGCCGGAACAAGCCTATTGGAATTTTAGATACGGGCAGGATTTAAAATCGCCAAGTGCCTCCATTCAGGGACCAAAAGTGATGATTACTGATGAAACTGCGGGTTCTGGTGGAGATTATTTGCCTTGGATGTTTCGTAAATTTGAGTTAGGGACTATCGTAGGAAAGCGCACATGGGGTGGTCTTGTAGGGGTATTGGGCTATCCAGAGTTTATTGATGGTGGTATTGTTACTGCACCAAATCTTGCGTTTTATACCAAAGACGGGTTTAGGGTTGAAAATGAAGGAGTGGCTCCAGATATTGAAGTAGAACAATTACCTGAACTTGTTATACAAGGGAAAGATCCTCAATTAGAAAAGGCATTAGAAATTATTTTAAAACAATTAAAAGAGAATCCACCTAAAAAGATAAAACGTCCGGCTTATCCTATTAAAACCAAATTGTAATACAATTCACATTTCGTTAGAAATTGATTGTAAAATCAATTTAGGTACTATAATACTCGTTGTGGGATGATCACTAAAACATGTCTTAATTGAAAAGTAAAATAAGAAACTTCCTATTGGTCTACACCCTACTCTGGGTGACTGCCTTTATTGTGTTTATTATATTGTTTAGTAGAGGAGATAGGAGATTTTTAGAAAGTGCATCGTTTTTCTTTGAAATTGCAGCGAATCGAAATTTTTTGATTGGTTTCCATGTAATCTTCCTCGGATGCTACTTATTGTTTTTAGCGGTACGCTATTTTATAAAACTATACCGTAACCAGACCAAATCAATATTTATAAAACAATTGGGCTATCGTTTTATACTTCCAATACTCGTTGCTTTTATTGGGTTTAAGACACTTATTTATGCTAATTCCTATGAATCGAATAATTATCAATGGGATAGTTCTGTAATGAACGCCAAAGGGATAGTTAACGATTTATATAAAACGGACAAGAAGCAGCGAGGCATGAGCGTTTTTGGTTGGTCTGATGATAACACAGATGCCATTAATGTCCTTGTTGAAGCAAATGTAGAATGGGTAGCGGTCATCCCGTTTCTTTACCAAGAAGATGAAAAAGCCAAGCGCATGAACGTTCCTGAATATCCCGAACAATATAGCGCTAGGGATTCCAACTTTATCAAGATTATCAATGACCTACATCAAAAAGGACTGAAAGTACATCTAAAACCTCATCTTTGGATGAGTAGTGGTTGGCGTTCAAACGTAACCCTAGACAACGCTACAGAATGGGACGAGTGGTTTGAATCTTATCGCACCAATATGCTGCGCTATGCAAGAATGGCAGCGAGCACAAATGCTGAATTATTCTGTATCGGGACAGAGCTTAGGACTTCCATAAAAATACAGCCAGAAAATTGGTTCCAACTTATTTCCGAAATCCGCGAAATCTATAGCGGAGACCTTACCTACGCCGCAAACTGGTATGACGAATATGAACATGTTCCTTTTTGGAGTGAAATGGATTACATTGGAATACAAGCCTATTTTCCGTTAACAAAAAAGGGGAATCCTAGCTTGGAGAATATAGAAAACGGATGGGACAGGCACATAAAAGAAATGGAACTGCTGCATCAAAAATATCAAAAGCCCATTCTGTTTACCGAAGTAGGTTATAAAAGTGAAACCCACGCCACCATCAAACCCTGGGAATGGAGTTCTATAGTTAGTATATTGACTAAAAAAAAATCGGATAGAACACAGCAATTAGCGTATGAAGCGCTTTTTAAAAAAACGTGGCACCAACCCTGGCTTGCCGGTATTTATGTTTGGGAATGGAATAACCGTACTACGGAAGAAAGCGCTAAAAAAAATCTTGATTTCTCGCCCCGCTTTAAGCCTGCGGAAAACACAATCGCCAAATGGTATGGTACAAAAGAATAAAACAAATTAACTACAATAGCAATGATAAAAACTAGACGAAATTTTATTAAAAAAAGTGCCCTTGGGGCTTTGGCAATAGGAGTTTCCAATTCATTTGTTTTCTGCAAATCTGATACTAACAGCACAAAAGAACTAAAAATATCCTTAGCCCAATGGTCGCTGAATAGGGCGTTTTTTAATGGGGACTTAAAAGCTAGAGATTTTGCTGCAATTGCTAAAAACTCTTTTGGTATTAATGCAATAGAATATGTGAATTCATTCTACACAGAATTCGCAACCGATGAAAAATTCTGGTCGATAATGAAACATCGCGCTCAGGAAAATGGTGTCGAAAGTTTGCTCATGATGGTAGACGAAAAGGAACAACTAGGAAATCTCGACAGCAGTAAAAGAAAACAAGCTGTAGAAGATCACTACAAATGGGTAAATGCCGCTAAGATGTTAGGCTGCCACTCCATTCGTGTGAACGCATTTGGTAACGGCACTCCTAATGAATTAGAAACGACTTTGGTAGATGGACTAGGACAGCTAACTGAATATGCCGCCAAAGAGAACATCCATGTCCTCATAGAAAATCATGGACTGCATACGTCAAATGCCCGTTTTATGTCCGGTATCATAAAAGCCGTAGATAATCCCTATTTAGGTACCCTACCAGACTTTGGGAATTGGTGCTTAAGCGCGGAATGGGGTGGCACTAGTAAAGGTCTAAATTGTACTAATAGTTATTCTCCAAAAGAAGGACTAATAGAGTTTTTACCCTATGCTAAAGGGGTAAGTGCTAAGGCCTATGAGTTTGATTCTCAAGGAAACGAAACGGTTCTGGACTATCCTGAATTACTTAAAATTGTAAAAAATTCTGATTTTGATGGGCATATAGGAATTGAATATGAAGGTGAAGAAATGGACGAGCCAACAGGTATTAAGGCAACTAAAGCATTGATAGAAAGGGTTTGGGCAACGGTTTAAGAGCATAGTTCCCTTTTTCCTAGGAAGATTCCAGTAGTAAAATTGAGTGCTATTAAACCCTATCAGCACTACTTTTCTAAGCTACAGATTATTGAGTTGATTACTCTTTTTGTCCTGGCTAATGGTCCAAAAAAATCCTACAAAGAAAAACGTATCAGCAGTAGGAAGAATAGCCCTTCGGTCAAAAACACCATTGGTATTAGGTGTATTGGCATATTGATAGCCGTTTACATTATTGAAACCCAAAGCATTATTCACAGAAAAGTACAGGATTTTCTGTGGCGATATCAAGTAGGCCCAGTTCAAGCTTAGGTTATTAAACGATTTTGTACGTTCCGCTAGAAAAGCATCCGTATTGGGATTATCGTAGGGACGCCCAGAGCCATAATTGTAGGAGAGACCAACTTGGGAACGCAAATCTGTAATAAAATACTTTCCTACTATCGATGCACTATGTTTTGGCGCAAAATTTGGCGTAGCGCTTTCCCTAAAATTACGATAGTTGCGCTCTGTATCCAGATAGGAATAGGATATCCAATAATCTAGATTTTTAATGCTTTTGTTATCCCTCCAAAAAATATCGAGTCCAGCTGCGTAACCACTACCGCTATTAGTATATTCAGAATCAAATTGTGGCAGCAGTGTATTGAATTTTACTAAACCATCATACTCTTTATAATACGCCTCTGCCCTAAAAGTCTTTCCGTTGTCTAAATACTGATAGTTAAAGATATAGTGCGATGTTTTTTCGGTTTCCAAATTGGGTTGAAACTTTAGGTATTCAGTTACTGGATTCTGATAAAAGTCGCCATAGGCCATTGAAAACTGACCTTTCTCTCCAGGCTTATACGCTAAGGATATGCGCGGGGCTAGGGATGTAGCATTTAGTATACTACTGTGTTCTGTTCTTAAGCCCAACTTCATCGCAAAAGAATTGCTAAAAAAAATATCCGCTTCGGCAAAGGCCCCGAAGAGATTGTCGTTAAAACCCGAATCTAAAGTATCACTATTAGGGGCTTTAAATGCATCGGTGTATTCGGTCATAAAATATTCAGTTCCAAATTGTAATTGAAACCGATTACTGAAATTCTTATTTACTTTCACTTTTAAATGTGATGCCGTCTCGTCCGCTACAATTTTATTTTCCAATATCCCAATATCATTCGTATCGATAGAAAGGCTAGCTCCGCTGGTTACGGTCCATTCATCCTCTAAAAAATGTTTATAAGTACTATTAAAATAAAGATTATTATTCTTTAACCTGAACCGCACAAAATCATCAAAGTTGATATCTTCTTGGTCAATATCCAAAACGGAATGGCTAAAACCAGTATAGAGTTTAAACATGCTTTTTTCTCCCTTGTTCCTAAATACAGCCTCACCAGAAATAGATTCGAAGGGCCTATTCCATTGTATCCCCTGATCAGACGGAATTAAACTTTCGTAAGGTGCTAAATTGATATACGATGTATTGAAGCTTAATGAGCTATTACCCCAAATTTCTGTATGACCAACACCACCACCAACGCTCATAATAGCTATGTCGGTTTTTTCCTGATCGGGAATATCGGTTGTGTTTAAGAGCAGTACACTAGATAGTCCCTGACCATATTCTGCGGAATATCCACCGGTACTAAAGGTAATACCCTTGAACAAAAAAGGAGAAAACCGACCACGCGTAGGTACATTGTTAGCGGTAGCATTAAAAGGTTGAAAAACGCGTAGACCATCTATAAAAACTTGGGTCTCTTCCGCACCGCCACCACGCACAAAAAGTCGTCCGTCCTCGTTTACCGCAGTCGTTCCCGGCAACGTCTGCAGGGCTGCTACAAAATCCCCAGCAGCACCAGCCGTGGTTACAATATCCAAGGGTTTTAAAACAGAGGCCTTAGAATTATCGCCTGCGGTAAAGCTACCTGCTGTTAGTGTTACCCCACTTAATTGATTTATGGCTTCTTTGAGAATGATATTCATATTTTTTAAATAAGATACATCCCCAAATTGCATATAAGAGTCATAGGAAATCATGGAAACTACTAGGTTTTGATTACCCTTTTCCAGGGTCTCAAAACGGAACTCCCCATTCTCGTCTGTTGAGGCACCGTCATAGGTTCCTTCCAAATAGATATTGACACCTGCAATAGGTTTACTTTTAGTATCAGTTACCTTACCTGATATTACATCTTGAGCATTTGTAAATGCTACCGTTAAGAGAAATAAAATGATAATTTTTATGTGTTTCATCGGTTTTGTATTTTGATTGACGAAACAAATTTGTACTTTGAAAAAGGAGTATCCCAATGGTGTGTACCGAAATGTTGAATGGTTGTACTGAAGTGTAATTTTGATTCTTCATATCTATCTTCCCAAACTTCAGCTTGGAGATAGTATAAGTTATAGTAGTTATTAGGTATGTAGACGCGTACAAAGAGGACTCTGAATCTATTTAGAATAGCCCTACTCTTTTTTACGCTTATATTTCTGCATCAAAATCATTTACAGTATTGACTTCCTAAAAAGTTAACTATTTATATCAAATAACAGTTCGCTCCATAGTTTCAACACTTGGGTAGTTCTGTTTTTAATTTCCAATTGGTTTGACGGAGATTTGACCCAACGATAAATAAATAAACAGTAAACCTTATGAAAACAATTGGACTTATTTTAGGAGTAGTATTAACCGTTTTTACGGCAACAGCGCAAAACGATGAAGGTGTAAACATAACCGTGGTTATAGAAAACGTACTTTCTAACGAGGGAAAAATTATGGGAGCCTTGCACACAGAGCAAACCTTTATGAAAGGTCAAGGCGTAGTTAACCAAGAAATAGATGCCGAAAAAGGAGAAGTTACCCTTACTTTCTCCAAGGTTCAGCAAGGGACTTTTGCCTTGCTGCTTTTACACGATACGAACAGTAATGGCCAAATGGACTTTGAGGCCAACCGCATGCCTAAAGAAAATTATGCTACCTCCGGCGAAACCACGTATGGCCCGCCAAGTTTTAGTAGCTCTAAATTCGAGGTAACCGATGAAGATTTAGAATTTAGGATTCGGTTTTAAAAGTTATACTTAGCATACTAAGAAAGGCACCTATAACAGGTGCCTTTCTTCTGTTATAAATTTTGCTTTAATCTTCCGTTAAAACCTACCCAATTACGCTATCATTATAAGTAAAGCAAATAAACATGACTATTATCATAAGTTTCATTGATAGTTTTTATAATTTTATCGTATAAAATTGCACCTATGACTATTACCCAATTACAATACGTGCTAGCAGTAGCAGAATATAAAAACTTCACTTTGGCTGCAGAGAAAAGCTTTGTTACCCAACCCACTTTAAGTATGCAGGTTCAAAAGCTTGAAGATGAACTAGGTATACTTCTTTTTGATAGAAGTAAAAAACCGATTTCTATTACGGAAGTAGGAAAAAAAATAGTAGCCCAAGCTAAAAATATCGTGAATGAAGCAGGACGAATCAAAGATATAGTAGATCGGGACAAGGGGTTTATTGGAGGTGATTTCACCTTAGGAATTATCCCCACAGTAATGCCAACCCTATTGCCCATGTTCCTACGAACATTTATCAACAAATATCCTAAGGTAAACCTGATTATTAAAGAACAAAGTACTGAAAGTATTATTAAGAATATTCAGGACGGACACTTGGATGCTGCTATTGCCGCTACTCCCCTTGAAATAGAATATTTAATAGAAAGACCCCTGTATTACGAACCTTTTGTAGGGTATATTCCGTCTGACCATAGGTTACGAAATATTAAGCAACTGACCGTGGAAGACTTGGAGGTTTCGGATATTTTATTGCTTCAGGACGGCCACTGTTTTAGAGATGGTGTTTTAAACCTATGTAAAACGCCAAAAAAAATTGGGGATGAACATTTTAAATTACAAAGTGGAAGTTTTGAGACCTTGGTAAACTTGTCTAACGAAGGTCTTGGAATGACCCTGTTACCTTACCTTAACAGTATGGAGCTAAGTCCTGAAAATAAAAAAAATGTGAAATACTTTAAAGAACCCTCCCCAGCTAGGGAAGTAAGTATCCTATACCATAAAAATGAATTAAAAATACAGATTACAGAAGCATTAAAAGATGTAATTATGGGCGTGGTAAAAGGAGCGATAACGTTTCAGGATGTGAAAATAATAAGTCCTTTGAGCAAATAAAAAGCCACTTTAAAGTGGCTTTTTATTTGCTATGTTTTTAGATAAATTAAACTGTGTTTCAATTCTGGTTTGTCCGTTATAAAGTGTTCTAACCAGAGTCTCAATTCCTCTGCCTCTTCGGGCAGTAAAAGTTGAAGTGCTTTTTTTAGTTCCTTGCAAAATAATTTTACGTCAAAACTAACTTTTTTTAGTACTGTTTTGCTGTACTCAAGCATTGATTTTGCCATTAGTAGTACGTTGTTTATTAATTAGGTGTTACGTAAATTTAAACATAAAATTCTTGGTAATATTATAATGGAAAAGTTAAAAAAGTACTAAAAATGTTAAATTAGCTATAGTTCTATTTCTGTAAACCTCTAACATCAAGAACTAAATGAAAAAAATACTTTTAAGTTTTTGTATTACAGCATGTCTAATTGGATGTATATCAACCAAAAAAGCTATTTCTAAAAGTATAAACACAACGCTAAACTCGTCCTTTTATGACAACCAGTTTACCGGTTTCTTAGTTATAAACGCCGACACAAAGGACACACTCTACAACACAAATAGTGATAAGTATTTTACGCCTGCTAGTAATACCAAGATTTTTACCTTGTACGCTGCTTTAAAAACCTTACCTGAAAAAATTCCAGCATTGCGCTACCTGAAAAAAAACGATACTTTATATTTTGAAGGAACCGGAGACCCTTCGTTTCTTCACCCTTATTTAAAGGATAGTACAGCATTTCATTTTCTAAAGAAACATAATCATTTAGCCCTAGTTACTGGGAATTTTAAAGATTCCAAATTTGGCCCTGGCTGGTCATGGGATGATTATGAATATTACTATTCCCCTGAACGCAGTGGACTTCCTATTTATGGTAACGTAGTATTGCTTTCCAATACCTTCAAAGAATTAGTGTTACCAGGGTATTTTAAGGACAGCGTACTAAAAATAGTAAATAAATCAAACCGTGAAAAGGATAGCAACCTCTTTTATTTTGATACAGAAAGAAAGGATACCTTGGAAGTACCTTTTAAAACCGGAGATACCACCCTTAAACGTATTTTGGAGGAAGCATTGAACACCGAAATAACTTTGCACAAAAAAATGCTTATTGGAAAGAAGCAAACATTATTTGGAATAGCTGGGGATTCCCTATACATAAGATTGATGCATGAAAGCGATAATTTTATTGCAGAACAATTGTTATTACTTTCTGCTTCGGAACTATCGGATACCTTGGATAGTAAAAAAACTAGAGCCCATATCTTGCAAAATATACTGTCAGATTTACCCCAACAGCCCAGATGGGTAGATGGGTCTGGACTATCCCGTTACAACTTGTTTACACCCCAGTCTTTGGTCCACGTTTTAGAAAAGTTATATACTGAAATACCCCACGAGCGACTTTATAAAATTTTTCCTCCAGGAGGTGTATCGGGTACCTTGGAAAATTGGTATTCTGGCAGAGACAAACCTTATATCTATGCAAAATCAGGTAGTTTAGGAAACAACTATTGTTTAAGTGGATATTTATTGACCAAGTCTGGTAAAACATTGATATTCAGCTTTATGAATAATCATTATCGACAACCAACTTCCGAAATAAAAAAGAGAATGCAGGGGATTTTTGAAGAAATAAGGGATACGTATTAACCAGTGTATAGTGCGTAATAAATTTATTAAATGTAGTTGGATGTTAGGCGCAGAAGAACGTGTTTGATTGCGTTTGTCATCCGCTAATACCGTATTTATTTTTGAATACGTAACCCTATTTCAAAAACTCTTAATTCTCTTCAGCTTGGGCTTTAACCTGTCCTGAAAATCGCTCTAACAACAATCTTAATTTTGGTTGGATGTGTGTCTTGCAAAAAGGCCTATCCGTATCTGATGCATAGTAATTTTGAAATCGGGTATCGGAGAGCTTAAAATCTCTATAGGGAAGGGCTTTCGTAATTAGCTTTTTTTCGAAATCGGCCTGCAATTCCTTTAAAATAAGAGGCACTGTGGTACGATTCTCTACAGTCATTGTATAGATGGCAGAACGATATTTATCACGCATAGCGTGCAGAGAAGTACTCTTATGCGTATGCAAGTGGATTGAAATCAGAACCTTTAAAGAAATTTTTTCGGGGTTATACTCAACAATGATACCTTCCGAAAAAGAAGTGTTTTCTCCTAGTGAAGCAATAAAACCTTGGTGTACCTTCTCTACACCTTTTAGGGATTGAAAAACGGCTTCAGTACACCAGTGACAACCACCTCCAAGACCAATTTTTAATATACGCTGCATGTTCTATTGGTCGTAAAAACCTTTTAAAAATATCAATATTCCCTTTACTTAGCGAAAATACCAGTTAAGGCCGCATATTGCAATAAAGTTATACTCTTAGCATCCATTATAGCTCCTGAGGAAATCATTTTAAGGGCAACTTCATAAGTGTATTCCAAAACTTCAATATTTTCAGTTTCATCTTCCGATCCGCCTCCTTCAGTAATCTTCATGGTCTCATCATATTCCCCTAAAAAGAGATATAGCTTTTGGGTCACTGAACCTGGGCACATATAAGTAAGCATAACCTGTTCTGCCTTTTCTATCTTATAACCTGTTTCTTCCAGCGTTTCCTTTTTAATACAATCCAGAGGAGAAAGGCCATCTAAAAGACCTGCACAAACCTCCACCATCATCCCATCATGGTTACCGTTGGCGTAGGTTGGCATACGGAATTGTCGCGTCAATAACACTGTTTTCTTAATCCTATTGTAGAGTAAAATAGCTGCTCCATCACCGCAATCATAAGACTCCCTGTGTTGGGTTTCCCATACGCCATCTTCCCTTTGGTATTCAAAACTATACTTATTTAAGGTATACCAGTTATCCGATAAGACTTCCTTTTCAATATTTTTTATGCTGCTATTCTTCACATAGTAAAGTTAAAAACTCTCAAGGTATAATTTCCCCATTAATTAGTATCTTTCTCATGTAAGAGCAGAACCCAACCTACATGAAATTTCTATTTGGTATTTCCTTTTTTTTATTTTTAACATATACACCTGTTCTCGCACAAGATGTGGGAGAAAAATACATAGTGGAATGGAAAAAGTTCTACCCATCAAAAGCTTTACAATCCGGAATACGTGCTAGTATTTTTAATTATGAAGAGCGTTCTGACGAGACCATTACCGCGTGGTTGCTATTCAATGAAAGCATCATAAAAGAACTCTCCAAAAAAGCCGCTGATGTTAACCCAGTTGACGGTCGGTTGTTACGCGTGCAAGCACAACGAGAAGTGGACCGTTGGAAAACCCTTATGGAGCATAACAACTCACTAACACTGTATTCCAATCTTATTTCAAGGTCGGTTACTAGTATTTTTGAAGCTAATTATCTTCTAGCACCTGAAAAAGCCAAGCTTGTATGCAATCGTCTCAACGCTATGGCGGACTTAGCTGCCCAAGCACAAAATAACTTAAAACACGTAGCTAAAAAGGATGTAGAAAAAGGACTGGAAGCCCTATCCAAAACCTTAGATTATCTAAAAAATGATATTTTGGAAGTACTCCGTGAAAAGGGTTTAACAACATGCCCTAACCTTGATACGTATTTGGTAAAAGCGATACGAAATGTAGAATCCTTGCAAGAATTTAGTATAGCTACGCTTCAACAAAATGCAAAGGAGTCAGAGTTGGTCATAGGTAGATCCGAATATGACCGAAGACTGGGTCTTTATACAGATAGTGACCTTACTTCTGGCCAATTGGAAGAAATGGCTTTGGAGGAAATAAGTACTGTAAGAAAATTAATGACGGAAGTCTCCAAAAAACACCTAAGCGCATCCTACCCTAACAAAGAGTCTCCAAAAAATGATTTGAAAATTATTGAATTGGCCTTAGCTGACATGGAAAAAGATGCCCCTCTTAACGCTACGGATTATTTACAGTTTTGGCAACAGCTGGCAGATTCTGCAGTAACATTTATCAAGAAAAAGGATATTGCGACTTTACCTAAGAACAGTACATTACGGATACAAACAGCACCAGAAAGTGCTGGACCTGCTGCCAGAATTGGTTGGGTTGCTAGTGCACCCCCTTTTGATCCAAATCCCATGACAACACTTAATTTACCTTCTATTCCCGAATCCTTGCCAAAACAGGAACAAATAGAGTTCTGGGCTTCCTTTAACAAGCCTTTCAATCGTATGATTGTAATCCATGAATTGTATCCAGGGCATTACATGCAATTGAAGATTAGCCGTGAAACTCCGCATCCTGTTCGGTTATTGTTTCCTTATGGAATTTATATAGAAGGATGGGCCACTTTTACAGAAAAAGTACTTCTAGATGCGGGTTGGGAGGCTGGTAATCACTTAACGCTTTTGGCCCATTTGCGGAAACGATTAGAAAATGCCAACCGAGCATATACCTCCGTACAGGTGCATTGCAATGGATGGAGTGAAGAAAAAGTGATGCAATTCTCCACAGAAACCGCTTTGTTGGCACCGCAATTCGCTAAAAGTCTATGGGGCCGTATTATGAGCTCGCCAATGCAACTTACTTCCTACTACTTAGGTGGAGCTCAGTTTACCAAATTATTGAAATTTGAAAAAGATCGATTGGGAGACAATTTCAATTTGAAATTATTCATGGATACGATAATGAAAACGGGACCAATTCCGATTGAGGAATTCTATGCAATTTTTAAAAACACCAACCCTAATTGATACATAGTGTGCAAAAAAAGACCGCAGCGCTAAAAGAATCATGAGTTTAAACTTTTTTATTGTGGTTCTTAACCACAATAAAAAAGTTTTAAATAAAGTACAATACGCAAATAATAACTAAGATTTCAACTATTAAAAATTACATGCAACGAATAGAACTACAACCCGGCTACTCCATTTCAAGGGTCATTAAAGGCGGTTGGCATTTGGCCGGTGGCCATGGCAACATTACGGAAGAAAAAGCCTTGGAAGACATGCTTCACTTTGTAAAAGCAGGAATCACCACTTTTGATTGTGCCGATATTTATACAGGTGTAGAACAGCTTATTGGGAATTTCAGAAAGAAGTACCAAGACGAATTTCGTTCAGGAGAACTCTCACCAATCCAAATTCACACCAAATACGTGCCGGATTACAATGCCTTGGCGACCCTAACAAAAGCAGAGACTACGCGTATTATTGACCGTTCTCTTAAAAGGTTAGGCGTGGAACAGCTAGATTTAGTTCAATTTGCCTGGTGGGATTATCAATTTCCTAAGTATTTAGAAACAGCCGTTAATCTGTCTGATTTACAAAAAAGTGGAAAAATAAAGTTTTTGGGCGTTACGAATTTTGATGCGCAACGGATTCAAGAAATGCTTGATGCCGGAGTACAAATTGCTTCCAACCAAGTACAATATTCCGTTTTAGACCAGCGTGTAGAAACTGATATGACTGCCATAGCAAAACAGCATAATATTCCCTATCTCTGTTATGGTACAGTAGCCGGTGGGTTTTTAAGTGATCGTTATCTTGGAGCTCCCGACCCGATACAACCCTATGAAAATAGGTCGTTGACCAAATATCGATTAATTATTGATGAGTTTGGAGGCTATGAACTTTTTCAACAAGCGCTGAAAGAACTAAGAGAAATAGCAACTAAATATGAGGTGGATATTGCGGAAGTTGCCTGTAAATATATTCAACAAAAACCAATGGTTGCCGGTATCATCGTTGGTGCTCGCAACCGGAGTCATTTGGGTAGTCTGCAAAAGTTAAATGATTTTACTTTGGATGCAGAGGACCTCCACAAAATCAAAGCTATTGTTTCAAAGAGTGAAGGTCCAAACGGACCTTTTTACGCACTGGAACGGGATAAAACCGGTAAACACGGTTCCATAATGAAATACAACCTCAACAACGACTGATTTTGAAACTGAAAGAAACAAAGCAACAACTCCCAAAACTAACATTTTATGGTGGTGCCTTAGGAGCCTTATTTCCGTTTTTGGTCTTTGTAGCCGGTGTAATCACAATAGCGCTATCGGGTGCTCCCGATGAGCGGGGATTTTGGCCTGTCTTAATTTTAGCTTTAACGCTAGGCTTGATTCTATGTAAGGATCGAACCGCCTTTTCTGAAACTGTTATTTCCGGCATGTCCCAAAAAATAGTAATGATTATGATTACCGCCTGGATTCTGGCTTCCATCATTGGTATTCTTATGACACTTACTGGATTTGTCGAAGCACTAATATGGATTTCAAATCAAGTAGCGCTTACAGGGACAGGTTTCGTGGTGGCTACCTTTCTTATTTGCTGTATTGTTTCATTATCTACAGGCTCAAGCTTTGCAACGATTTTGATTTGTAGTCCCCTGCTCTACCCTTCCGGAGGTATCCTAGGTGCATACTTACCTGCCTTGGCAGGCGCCATTATTGGAGGTGCTACGTTCGGCGATTTTATTGCGCCAATATCAGATACAACCATTGCCAGTGCTTTGAGTCAAAATGCGGAAATTGGGCCAACCATAAAAAGTAGATTGAAATACGTAGTCCCAGCCACATTGCTAGCCTTAGCTGCCTATTTCTTCGTTTCCTATGCAAATGGTACTACGAGCGAAAGCAATATAACCGAAAATTTAGGCGATCCTAAAGGACTACCCATGTTACTAGTTCCAGCGTTCATCATATATCTTTTCTTGAAGGGAAAGCATTTACTACATGGGCTTTTATTTGGGCTTTTTTTCGGAACCATACTAGGTCTAATTTTGGGACTTTTACCCTATACCCAAGTACTTTATTTAGACCTTGAAAATTTCACAGCCAATTCTTTCATTATCGATGGTATCAATAGGGCGGTAGGTCTAAGCATTTTTACAATTTTATTAATGGGCTTGGTAGCCACACTAAAAGCAAGCGGACTAATGGACCGTTTGGTGCATTTTGCAGCTTCTAGAGCCAAAACCGAAAAACAGGCCGAGGGATGGATAGCCAGTGTCATGAGTATGGCTGTTCTTTTAACAACCCACAGCATTGTAGCTATTTTAATGGTTACCGATTTCACCAAGAAAACTGGCGCACAATTGGGCGTTTCTAAAATCAGACGAGCTAACCTACTAAGTTTGATTGCATGTATATTTCCCTTTATATTACCCTATTTCATTCCTGTTATCCTAATGGCAAACATGACCAATACCGGGAAGGAATTTGGAATCCCACAAGTAACCGCCTTAGAGGTGGGTTTATATAATTTTATGTCTTGGGGATTGCTATTTATGACATTAATCACCTTGTTTTTTGGCTGGGGGAAAACAAAACTAAAAACTGATGGAAAAAAATAAAGAATTAAAGGATGACCAATTTGAACTCTACGATTTAAAAGTAGTGGTCGAAAAAATCGATGGTAACTGTACTTGTGCGATGAACATTGGAGATACGTTCTACCTAAAAGGGGGAAAGCTGTCTATGCCGGAAAAGTCGGACTTCTGTTTGTATGCTATGCAATCGACAATTCCCTTGCTGCCTACCAAACAGCGTAAAAACCATCCAGCAGACTGGATGGAAACTGATGCTCGTGTTGTCTGTCCAGATCCTGAATGCAAATTAGTTATGCGAATAGACAGGGATCAACTACGAATTTTAAACCATGATGACGTTAGTCCCGTAAAATGGGAGAAATAAAAAAATAATTGTTAATTCTAAAGGAAAATGAAAAATAGTATCTTAAACACGCTAGTGTTTGCGCTTCTTGTTATTGGATGCAAATCCAAAACCAATACACCTCAAGAATCCAAATTACCAAGAATAGCAATTGCGGGCATAGGCATAGAGTCTAGCACCTTCTCGCCAGCCCAAACAAATGAGCAGGCTTTTCATGCCAGAATCGGAGATTCCATTTTTGGCCGTTATCACTTTTTTGATGCAGGGACGGACATAAGAAAAAGGGCTGACTGGGTACCCACACTTTTAGGGAAATCCCTACCAGGAGGAATTGTTACCCGGGAAGCCTATGAATCCATGGTGAAAAAAACCCTTAAAATGTTGAAGGAAAATGGGCCTTACGACGGACTCTTTTTTGATATTCATGGCGCTATGAGCGTTGTAGGCTTGAAAGATGCAGAGGGCGATTTGATTAAACGTATCAGAGCAGTTATTGGAACGGATGTTCTGGTATCCACCTCCATGGACTTGCACGGTAATGTTACCGAATCCTTGGCCGAACATTCCGACTTGATTACCTGTTACCGTATGGCTCCCCATGAGGATGCTTTGGAATCAAAAGCTAGGGCAATCACCAATTTACTAGATCGTTTGGAAAGTGGGAAAGGTAAGCCTAAGTTTAAGGCATGGATTCCGGTTCCTATTCTTTTACCTGGTGAAAAGACGAGTACGAGAATTGAACCAGGAAAGAGTTTGTATGCTAAAATTCCTCCCCTAACACAAAAAGAAGGTGTAATCGATGCTGCTATATGGATGGGCTACCCTTGGGCAGATGAAGCTCGTAACCATGGGGTCGTTATGGTCACAGGCGATGACGAAGCACAAGTTATCCAAGGTGCAGAGGAATTAGCCAAGGCCTATTGGAATGTACGGGAAGAATTTGAATTTGTGGCCCCAGTCGCAACTTTAGATGAAAGCCTCAAAATGGCATTAACGAGTGATAAAACACCTTTTATAATCAGTGATATGGGCGATAACCCTACAGCTGGTGGAGCGGGTGACGTTACATGGACCCTTAGGGAGCTATTAGGGCGACCTGAATTTAAATCGATAAACGGACCTTCTTTAATTTATGCCTCCATTCCCGGACCGCAACTGATTGAAGAAGCCTTAAAAGTAGGTGTGGGCGGAAAAGTATCAGCCATTGCCGGAGCTCAGGTGGACGACCGTTTTTCCCCTCCGCTAAAACTGAATGGGACCGTTACAGCCATCCGAGAGGGCGACCGTGATGCGGAAGTTGAAGTTGTCGTTAAAATTGGAAGTGTTAGTGTCATTGTTACTAAAAAACGGAAACCCTACCACCAAGAGTCAGATTTTACCGATTTGGGCTTGAATCCAAGTACATCAGACATTGTAGTCGTAAAAATAGGTTACCTAGTTCCTGAACTTTATGAGATGCGTGGCGATTGGATTATGGCATTAACACCTGGTGGCGTAGATCAAGATTTGGAACGCTTGGGATACAAAAACATAAAACGTCCCATGTTTCCTCTAGATAAAGATATGACCAATCCTGATTTGTCTGCACGGTTAATACCCGCATCAGATGCCTTGGACTAAACTAAATTTCTAGGATTTAGACCTATTTCATCAAACCTAATGGTTTACCTCCTAATACTAGAAGTGTACTAAATGCACCTTGCGAAAGAAAGAGAATTTTTAATCCCATAAAATCAAACGCATCAAACCGTCAACGCGTTATTTAAATACCTTCTAAACGGTAACATTTCTTTGTAACCTGAAATCACCTGTGCCTCAAAATCGTCTTTAAACACAACTGATGTAGAAAACTCGGTTGCCACAGCAAATGTCTTGTTCCTTAGAAGTGTGATATGTGGATGATCATTTGAAAATCCTTTTGGAGAATTGGTCAACTTTACATCTTCGTGTAAGCCACCAAAAAGCTCTTTGAAGGATTTTTTGGTCAAAATTTTGTTTAGTTCTTGCCCATCGTAATCAATAGCATCTCGAATGCTACGCAATCGTTTGGGATCTGGTCGCCATAACCCACCAGCGAACATACAGCGTTCAATTCCAATTTCTATATAGAAGTCTCCTGTATTGGGTCGTTTATCCAAACCAGCTCCAAAATGGTCTTTATAAATAGGCTTGTTTGGGTGGAACATCAAATTATTGTTGATACGGTTAATACCCTTCTTGCCCGGTGTATCATAATACTCATCATCAAGAGCGGCCAGTTTTGCATTCATACTATCCAACCATCCGATAAAATCGTTTCGGACTTCTTTGTACCATTTTCGGTTGGCATCCATCCACTCCTTGTTATTATTCTTTTGGAGCTTTTTTAGGAAGTTAATCTGATTTTGGAAGTTCATAGGTTTAAAATACGAAGTTAAAATTTGGAGTATTCAACTGCAACAGTTACCTAAGAATTTAAAACCCTCGGTCACCTCCAATAATATCACCTAGTCCGCCAAGAATGCTTCCCTCCCCTTTATCTTTCCCTCCCCGTGGGATAGAAGCAAGTATACGACCCGCCAAACGACTAAATGGCAAGGACTGTACATATACAGTTCCAGGCCCTTGTAATGTGGCAAAGAACAATCCTTCACCGCCAAAAATAGTGTTCTTTATGCCTCCTATAAATTCAATATCATAATCTACAGTTTGCGTAAAACCCACGATACAACCCGTGTCTACTTTCAAAACTTCGCCAGCAGCAAGTTCTTTTTTCGCTAAGGTTCCGCCGGCATGAACAAAGGCCAACCCGTCACCTTCCAATTTTTGCATAATAAAGCCTTCACCTCCAAAAAGTCCTCGTCCCAATTTTTTGGAAAATTCTATACCTACGGAAACACCTTTTGCTGCGCATAGAAATGCATCTTTCTGGCAAATAAACTTTCCATTTTTCTCAGAAAGATCAATAGGTAAAATCTTCCCTGGATAAGGTGAGGCAAAACTAACCTGTTTCTTTCCTCGGCCCACATTTAAAAAGGCAGTCATAAAGAGACTTTCACCTGTTAGCATACGTTTACCAGCAGAGAAAATTTTTCCAAGAACGCTATTATCCTGATTGGAACCGTCTCCAAAAATGGTATTCATTTTAATATCGGAGTCCATCATCATAAAGCTACCGGCTTCTGCTACAACAGCTTCTTGTGGATCTAACTCAATTTCCACATATTGCATTTCTTCTCCAAAAATTTTGTAATCTACTTCGTGTGCATTCATACATAATGATTTTATTATCATTCCCGGGCTTGTGCTGAACTCGTTTGAGTAAAGTTGGAAATCTATTAATGATTGATATTTATTAGTTGAAGAAAATTTGGTTTTGTTACAACTAGCTTTAATTTTTTGGAATTATGTGGTATTTCACCTGAGTTAGAATGTAAGATTTTTTATTTTATGGTATTCACTCTTTCTTTAATACTACCATATGATTGCTAGCTTACGTAATTGTCATAAGAATCTCCAACCCATCTACCAAAGCAAAACCAAAAAGCAGTAACAATTATAGCAACTATTAATTTATAGACTTAAGTGCAATATCAAAAACCAATACGGCACCACCAGGTATGCTTCCTCTACCATTATTGCCATAAGCGAGTCTAGAAGGGATCAACAAAACGCCGTTTCCTCCTTCACCAAAATAAGTTAGTCCTTCTGTCCAACCAGGAATTACTTGGTTCAAATTAAAAGAAATACCATCGGAATTACTTTCGTCAAAAACGCTACCATCTGTAAAAAACCCCTTATAAGCTACAGTTACATTAGAACTAGTTAGAGGTTTGTTGGCTGATCCCGACTCATTAATCACATAGTATAAACCTGAAGCACTTTTTTGTGTTACTAAACCTTGAGCGTTTATATAATCTAGAATTTCTTTTTCGTTTGCTTCGGTATAATCCATTGGACTATCGTCAGTAGAACAACTAACTAAAAGCAAAAACATAAAAGGAATCAAAATTTTTCTCATAATCATATAGTTTCTAATATTCATTAATTTATTTCTTAAAGGAGTCTTTGTTATTTTTTTTTAGGATGATTTTTTCATTGAAGCCTATACAAAGAAGATTTTTTACAATAAAATCATAAATGAAAGAACTGAACACCAAAAACAGAACGAATACTATCCGAGTAAGCTACTGCTTTAAACGAACCGACCACTCAAAATTAAAGGTAGACACTACTACCCCATCTTCATTTACACCAACCGACTTCATCCAAATAGTCTGGCCTTCTCCGGTCTCAATGGTTTTATGCAAAGCATCATTTATCACATGTCCGTCTTCGCATGTAAATGTAATTCTTCCAGTTGCTTTTTTAGAGAAATTAGCATTATTGTTGGCTACTAGCATTGAAATTTTTCGCCCGCTATCTTCTATCTGATTAATCATTAAGGCACCTGTAGAAAGTTCTGCTGCCATACCTTGTACCGCCCAAAACATAGATTTAAAGGGGTTTTGGTTCCGCCAACCATGCTTCACCGATACCACGGCTTTGTCTTTATCGATATATTTTAGTCGAACACCACACCACCAAGCTGCTGGTAATTTAAAGAAGGTGAATGTGTTCAATCTACCCGTAGTTACTGCCATTCTGCTAACTTTTTTGATAAAAGTATTCAAAATAATCGAAAGAACAATTGTTAAATTAATGTTAAATTATAGTACTTTGTTTTGCATAGTACCTTCTTTTAGCCATATATTTGCATAGTAAGTTATTAGGCAATCCATACAAATAGTCTAAACCTAGTAACTACCATCAATCATCAATTATAGAACGAGCCATGACAGAAACTTTATCTAAACACGAGCGAAACCTATCGGCACTTATCCATGCCAGTACGTTCTCTAAATTTATTTTCCCCTTCGGAAATTTCATAATTCCCTTGGTTTTATGGACTGCAAATAAAAAAGAGTATGAATATGTAGATTATAATGGCAAGCAGGCGCTTAACTTTCAAATTAGCCTGTTACTGTATTCAATTATCGCAGGAATTATCAGCATCCCATTCTTCATCGGTTTTTTTCCAAACATCTTTGACTTTGACTTTTTTGGTCTCCATAGTTTGAACAATTATAATAATCTGAATATAAATTTTAATAGCGACGACTTCAAATTTGGATCTTGGCTACTGCCTATAGGAATATCAGGCTTGTTACAAGGAGCTTTGTTCATTGTAAATGTGGTGTATACCATTTTAGCTACCATTAAAACTAATGAAGGGGAAGTGTTTAAATATCCGTTGAGCATAAAGTTTATCAAATAAAAATATAAAACTCAAAATCTGAAACTTAAAAATTAAAGCTGGGTACTCATCACACCCTTAGGAGTTTATTCATCACGTTGTGCTTAGCGCAGGCGAATCATCAAAAAACGAATAGTTAACCATGCAGACGATTATAGAAAAATTGGACGAATCCCCCATCGAACAGGGACTGCATACAAAGCAAAGACAAATTATGAACGTAGAAAATACAAAAGCGCAAATGCGAAAAGGGGTGTTGGAGTACTGCATCTTGTCTATCCTTAATGGAAACGACAAATATGCCTCCGAAATTCTTGGAACGCTAAAGGACGCAAAAATGCTGGTGGTAGAGGGCACCATTTATCCACTCTTAACGCGATTAAAGAACGCGGGACTATTGAACTACCGTTGGGAGGAATCCACATCCGGACCACCACGTAAGTACTATACCCTTACCGAAACAGGAAAACTGTTTCTAAAGGAATTGGATACTACTTGGGACGAATTGCGTAAAGCCACCAATTTAGTAACAAAGAACAAATAACCATCAATCAACAGCTTCTGATTCGCTACCCTATTTTGAATATGGATCAGAACTAAAAAATATACAATAATGAACAAGACAGTTAATATAAATCTAGCAAATACGCTCTTTCATATAGACGAGATTGCGTATAATAAAATGCGAAGGTACCTGGAATCGGTAAAACGTTCCTTTGCAAATACAACCGGGAGCGATGAGATTCTTGCAGATATAGAAGCGCGTATCGCGGAACTTTTCCATGAAAAATTGGAAAATGAACGGCAGGTTGTTACAGAAAAAGAAGTAGACGCGGTTATAGCCATTATGGGGCAGCCAGAAGATTATATGGTAGACGAAGATATTTTTGAAGATGAACCAAAATCGAAAAGAGCTGTTAATGACGGTAAAAAGTCAAAAAAATTATATCGTGATACCGAGCATAAATACGTTGCCGGGGTTTCTTCAGGTTTGGCGCACTACATTGGCATTGACCCAATTTGGGTACGAATCCTTTGGATTGTTTTAACCATTGGCTCTACTGGCGGATTCATATTAATCTATGGCCTTCTTTGGATCCTCATACCCGAAGCTGCCACCACCGCTCAAAAACTGGATATGCGCGGAGAAGATGTAAACATTAGCAATATAGAACGAAAAGTAAAAGAGGGTTTTGATGACGTTGCGGATCGCGTAAAAAGTGTTGACTATGAAAAAGTAGGCGATACCGTCAAAAAAGGAGGAAGAACATTTTTTGATACCCTTGGGGATATCATTGTATTTTTCTTCAAGATTTTTGGAAAGTTTATTGGAATCTTACTTATAATCATTGGAGCATCTACCTTGATTGGCTTATTCATTGGATTATTATCTGTAGGTATTTTAGATATGTTCCATATACCAGGAATAGATTTTTATAATCTTGTAAACTCTAGTAATCTTCCTTTATGGGTTGTATCCTTCTTAGCTTTTTTTGCTATTGGAATTCCGTTTTTCTTCCTACTTTATTTAGGACTTAAAATACTGGTAGGCAATTTAAAATCCATTGGTAGTATCGCAAAATTCAGTCTTTTAGGGCTGTGGCTTATATCGGTTATCCTGCTCATAGTATTTGGTGTTCGTGAGGCGGCATCACATGCCTATTCTGGAAACACCACAACTAAAACTGAACTTTACATTGAAAACCCAAGGGATACCGTGCAGATCAATCTGGTTACCTCAGATTATGACAGGGAAACTACAATGCACATGGGAAATATGGTTATTACCCATGATGATAATGGGGACAAGATTTTGATTTCTGAAGATGTTCGCTTTAGATTGACAAAATCAAAAGATTCCATTTTCAGGATGGAAGTACGTAAGGAAGCCAATGGTGGATCCTTTAAAAAAGCCAAAGAAACGGCAGAAGGTATCACCTATGACTATACCATAGAAGGAAATACAATGACTCTTCAAAACTACTTAACTACTAACGGGGATAGTAAATTTAATGATCAGGAAGTACGTGTAAATCTTTTGGTTCCTGTTGGCACCATTCTGCGTTACGATCATGGAGATGCCAGAAGTTGGATAATGCGTGCAGATACAGATCGGTCCATTGATGAACTGGATAACTACACTTGGAAAATGACATCTAAGGGAACGCTAGTTTGTTTAGACTGCCCTGATGATATAGAATATGAAGATGAGGAAGAAAACCGTATCCAAATCAACGAAAACGGCATAGACATTAATATTAATGACAACGGCGAGAAAGGTAAAATCATTATTAATGAAGATGGTATAGATATCGATGTAAATGACAATGGGGAGTCATTTAAAATGAAGTTAGATGAAAACGGTATTCAGATAAAGGCCAATGAAAAAGAGGATACAACAACTCAACACCCAAATTTGACGATTGGGTAAGTTTAAATATTCGTATTGCTCAAAAAAAGACAGTTTTACGGTATTGAAACAAAGTACTTTAGCTATTAAAAGCACTAAATAATTTTTAAAGTTATTTAGAACATCTAAACAATCACTAATCAGACCCGGAAACAAGTTCAGGGTAAAAAAAACAACAATCATGACAACACTAGTAAGAATTAGCATTGCATTGGCCTTAGCGCTATTTTTATCCTCCTGCGGATTGGACATCAATATAGGGGATTTTGGTTCGGGTAAGAAAGGAAACGGAACGGTAGTAGAGGAGAATAGGGAAATTACAGGGAAGTTTACCCAGGTACATGCTTCTGAAGGTCTTGAAGTTTACGTTACCCAAGATAGCGACTTTACAATATCTGTAGAAGCTGACGAAAATATTATTGACCTCATAGGCACGGAAATAAAAAATGGCAAATTAAAGATACATGCCATAGAGAACATTGGTCGCGCAACCAAAAAGGTCTTTGTTACCCTGCCTGAGGTAACAGGCTTAATAAGCACCAGTGGTGCTCATTTAACAGCACAAAATAAAATCACATCTAGCAACTTAATTATAGATGCCACTAGTGGAGCACACCTAAATGCAGAGACCTATGTAGATAAATTGGAAATAGATGCCAGTAGTGGAGCCAATATTGACCTTTCGGGAAAAGCTTTGAATGTATATGTTGATGGCAGTAGTGGAGCAAACATTAGAGCCAAAAACCTAATGGCAGAGGAATGCCGCGCAGAAGCAAATAGTGGTGCAAATATTAGTATTAACGTATCCAAGTCCCTTACCGCTGATGCAAGCAGCGGAGGAAACATCTCCTACTCTGGCGAGGCCGAGGTAACCAAGAATAAATCAATTTCTGGGAATGTGCACAAGTATTAAGCTTGTTTTCTTATCAATCATACAAAAGGGCTTACCGTATATTCGGTAAGCCCTTTTATTTTTGCCATACATAGCTATAGCTAGCTTGTGAAAGCTTATAATGAGATGACTATATCTATCTTAATTTACTAGCAACATCAAATTAAAAACCTACACCTAATGATTGACCACTGGTAATAAAGGATACGATTAATTACTGTATGAGGTACTTTTGATTCATCTATTTCAGAGGCGCCAAATTACATAGCTTGTGGTTAAAAAGTATTTTAACAATAGCAGTACAACTTCCTTCTATTGCGATAATAAAAACAAGGTACTAAGGCAATACTGCTGTAATGCCCTCCTGGTATGCGGGAAAAGATATTAAGTTATTATGTTCACCATCTTCTATGGTAAAAAAGGTTTTGCGTTCATGAGGAATAGCTTCGTACAGCTTTTCACCAGACTGAAATGGAACTACAGAATCACCCGTTCCATGAAATATGGTAATCGGACAAGCCACTTCTTGTATATATTCAAATGAAGGAAGTGTGTACTTTAAAAATAAAGAAACGGGTAAAATTGGAAACATACTCTTTGCTACATCTAACAAACTGTAAAACGGAGTTTCCAAAATTAGTTGTTTGGGTCTATTTTTAGAAGCTAATTCGGTAGCGATACCAGTTCCTAAAGATCTACCATAAAGTGTGATGTTACTTTCTTTATAATTTTCTAAGGTGTAGTCATAAAACAATTGAGCGTCTTCAAATAATGCTTCTGGGCTTAATTTTCCAGTGCTTTTACCATAGGTTCTATAATCCATGATAACCACATCATATTGTTTTTCAACAAAGAAAAGAGCAATTTCTCCCCAACGGGATAGGTCGCCCGCATTACCATGAAAATAAACAATAACCCCTTTACTATCCGTATTTTTAAAATGTAAGCCGTTTAGAATTGCACCATCTGCTGCTTCTAGGTTAAACTCCTCGTGTGGTAAAGAAAAGGAAAACCTATAATCTTGTGGTAATTGAGATGGAAGGAAAATAAGCTTTTCCTGAAAGAAGTAGAGCATAATCGTACTAAAGATATAAAGGCCAAGAAGAAATATTGCAAATTTTTTAAGTCTTCGCATTTTTCCTTTTTGTGCTGTGTTTTACATGAATACTGGAACCTTCTAAATTTATTGTTTTGGGGCGAGATGTAATGATGTCGCCCAACATTTTGTGGTAGGCTTCAAAGGTATTCAAATCTTTATGTCCCCCACCAATAACCGTATGCAATGTGGTAGATTTTGGCTGTATCCGAGAAAGTTTTACACTTGTTTTATACGGAATTAAGGTATCGTCCGTACCGTGGATTATATGAATGGGACAATTCACGTATTTCAACCATTTGTACGTAGGCATGGGAAATTTTATGAGAAGAGATAAGGGCATAAAAGGTAGGTATCTTTTGGCTACTTTGCTAAGACTATAGTAAGGCGCATCTAACACCAACATTCTAGGATTATTTATAGATGCTAGTTTTGTAGCAAATCCAGACCCCAAAGAGCGACCATATAGAATTATATATTTCTCATCAACATTCTCCTTTAATTTATTATAAACAAGCTGTAAGTCTCGTTTAATAGCTTTTTGCGTGCGCCTTCCCGTACTTTTACCAAAGCCTCGATAGTCTACCATAATTACATCATAACCGTGTCTTGTAAAATCGACCGCAAATTTTCCCCAACCTTTAATACTTTTAGAATTGCCTTTAAGGTAAAACACTACTCCCTTGGGGTCTTTTGTTTTGAAGCGAAGTCCATTGATAATAGCTCCATCACGTGTTTCTATATTATATTCCTCTATTTCTTGATGTTTGTAGTAAAACTGGAAATCCTTTGGTAGCTTCTCCGGTTTAAACATCAAGTAATCCTGCAAGAAATATACTAGAACATTTAACCCTAGGTATACAATAGCAATAACAGTTACAATATATGTCCAGTCTATAGCAGAAAACATGAGTAGTAAAGTACGAAAATTAAAGATAACCAATGTCTTTATTTCCTTTGGGAACTGCCTTTCGATACTGTAAATTGAACAAAAACCAAATATCTATTAGATACCTAGTAATATCTAAAACACCACTACGCCCCCCCAAAAAGTACCGGCAACCTAGAGCCAGCCTTTCTTTTTAAAATAAACCATCATACCAATGAATAACAGAATCATAACGCCCCATACATAGTAATAACCGTTTTGCGTATGTAACTCTGGCATATGGTCAAAATTCATCCCATATATACCGGCAATAAAGGTCAGGGGAATAAAAATCGATGCCATTATAGTGAGCACCTTCATGACCTCGTTCATTTTATTACTCATATTACTCATATACATCTCCATAAGGCTCATGGACATTTCTCTATAAATCTGAAGACTTTCGTTTATTTCCAGTGTATGGTCCAAAGCATCTCTAAGAAATAATTTGGTATCCTTGGTTATTAGAGAGTTTTCGGATTCTATAAGCCTTGTAAGTAATTCTTTTACTGGGAAAATCCATTTTCTAATTCGTAATACTTCTTTTTTTAGTTCTTGGATATTCTGGGCAACAATAGGTTTTGGGTTGTTGTATACCTCGTCTTCTAAGGTTTCCATTCTTTGGTTAATATGTTCTAAAACCAAAAAATAATTATCAATAATAGCGTCCAAAAGAGCAAAAAATAAATAGTCTGCTCCCCTACTTCTAATCCTTCCAGATTTCGATTGAATACGGTTACGAACCCCATTAAAAACATCTTCTTCGACTTCTTGAAAAACTAAAACCGTATTTTCCATTAGGACCATAGCAACGTGTTCACCAACTACTTCGTCGTTTCCATTTAGGTAAAGCATACGAAAAACCCCAAAGATATAGTCCTCATATTCATCAATCTTCGGTCTTTGCTCCGTATTTATGGCATCTTCCAATACTAAAGGGCTTAGCCCAAAACGTGTGCCTAAGGTTTCTACAAAAGCCTCATCATTTATACCTATAACATTGATCCAAGTTGTCTTTTTAGTGTTTTTAAGTTGATGTATTCGTTCTATATCTGTGGTTTCCTCCTCCTCAATTAAGTCTATATTGTACGAAGTGGCATATACCCTACTATCTGTTTTATCTTTATTGCCAAGATAACTTACAGTACCAGGGGCTTTACCCATTTTACCTTGTACCCGTGATACTTTCTTCTTCCTTTTTTGGAGCCCAAGCTTTCGTTTCATTATGCAACTGAAATTGTTTGGTTTAAAGATACTAAAACACGTTGTCTGTATTACTCAAAAGTAAGCTTGTTCAATACTAGGCCAGACCCAGGAGCTACTGTGGTAAGAACCATATTATTATTGGGACGTAGTGATTGTTTAATATCATTTAGGGAAAGCTCCCCTTTTCCTACTTGAAACAAGGCCCCCATCATCATACGTATTTGATAGCGCATAAAACCTTCTCCCTCTACAACTAGCGCATAACTTTCTTTTGGAAAAAAATTAGCTTTCAACAAGGTATTGGGTACCAGTTCACAAGTTTTAATGGTCCTAATAACCCGTGTATGTTCTTGCAATCTTGCAGTATAAGATGAGAAATCATGTTCTCCAACAAACAGCGCAGCGGCCTCTTTCATAAGCCCTAAGTTCAAATCTACTATTACGTTGGTCAAGAATGGCGCACAAAACGGATGGTTTTTAGCCCCAAAAGAAAACAGATACCTATATTCCTTTGCCTTGCTATTCTGAATAATATTGAAGTTGGCTGTAGTTGGTATTATTTCCGTAATCCTAATATCTGAAGGTAAATTTAAATTAAACAAGGCTATAAATTCCCTAAGTTCTGGGAGTTCCTTTTCCCACAAGAAAAGTTCAAAACCACCATCTAAAGAAGATACTTTGGCATCAGTTCTGCCGGCACCTAGAATCTTATATTGTGTGTCTGGTAAAATAAATTTTAAAGTTTTGGTCAACATACCCTCTATCGTAAGTTGGCCAGGTTGCTTTTGCCAACCACTAAACCTAAATCCCAAATATTGCACCCTTACCAAATAATAAAAGCGTTTTTTCTGCATACCAAGCGTTTAATTTTTTGAGATAATATCCTGAAATTAAATAGATTACTCTAAGTTCTATAGTGTAACCGTCATCTTTTTTGTACTTTATAAGCTACTAATCTAAACCAATTAATCATGACAACAACAACAAAAGTAAAGCCACCTCTGTGGTTTTGGATCTTTAGTGCCCTAGCACTTGTCTGGAATATAATGGGTGCCATAGCCTATCTTGTAGAGGCTTACATGACTATAGAAGACCTTGAAAAATTATCCCAAGCAGAACGTCTTCTTTATGAGTCCCAACCAGCTTGGGTAACGGGAGCATTCGCTGTCGCAGTTTGGGGAGGAACGTTAGGATGCCTTCTGTTGCTCCTACGAAAAAAGTGGGCACGGCCAGTACTATTCGTCTCCTTAATTGGAATTCTAGCTCAAATGAGCTATTCATTTTTTATGAGTACTGCTTTTGATGTGTATGGCCCGGGTGGGATGGTAATGCCCATTATGGTCATTCTCATTGGTATAGGGTTGGTGTTTTTTGCTAAAAGAGGAGTTCATGAAGTTTGGCTTACCTAAACTTAAAACCAATTTATTGAAGGGGTTAACGCCCCTTTTTCCTCGTTCCACTTTATTTCTGGTATTTCATCGATTTTATTAAAATAAAGAATCCCTAAAGGCGTTATTTTCAACACTAATGGTTTCTCATGCACCCCTAAACCGATGTTTATAATGAAGTTTTTATATGGAATTTTACCGTGGAAACGGACTGTAGTATTATCTGTTTTTATATTAATATTATTGGATATTTTTAGTTTTTATGGACTATACACCAATAAGTTCTACCTACTCAAATTTGATAATTACATTATTCCTGCACTTTCCATTGTCCATTTTGTCTTTCTCTATGTGCTGTGGTTCAAAATCAAAGAAAAGGAACTTAGCGATATCCCAATGCGTAATTTAGAATACGTATTATATATCATTTTTATTATTTACGCCTTTAAGTTTTTCGATACGCTCTTCATTTTATTGTCCTATACCGATTATGAAAATTATTTGATTCCCGAAACGTTCATTCCTTTCGGATTAATCATATTATTTCTATATCTAGGACTTTTGTTCCTTACTTTTCTTAGCGTAGCACATCGGAAATCTTTAGTAGGCACTTATCATTTTGATGATATGAATCAGCATGTAGATAGCTGGCATTAATTAAAAGTAGTTTTTACTTTTTTGAAATGCGCTCCCTAACAAGTTATAATAACGGTTTTTATACTAAAGCGCGAATTTAGAAGACCATCAACTAAACAGTACACCTAACTTTCGTCGCACCTTTTTCGCAATAAGGTCTGCGCTAAGGATATTTTCGAACAACGTGAACCATCGAAGCTGTTGCTAAAGATCAAAAGATTCCCGCTTTCACGGGAATGAATTTAAACTATCCTTTTACAAGATATAATCTGTACTCACAAAATTAGAGAGCTTCGTTTCCAAAAGCTGCTGTATGGTTTGGTTATTTAGATCATTATCCTTGAAAGCCACAAAGGTCCTAATGGAAAAAGAACGCAAAGCATCATGCACACTCAATGTGGCCTGAGCAGAATCCTTCCTTCCCGTAAATGGATATACATCAGGTCCTCTTTGGCATGAACTGTTCAAATTTACCCTACAAACTAGGTTTACCAGCGCATCAATTAACGGTGCAAGTGCGTACACATCCTTTCCAAAAAGACTTACTTGCTGTCCATAATTACTTTCTGCCATATCATCTAAAGGTTCCTCAATATCCGCAAAGGGAACTATAGGAATTATGGGACCAAATTGTTCCTCTTGGTACACTCTCATATCCTTAGTAACTGGATATAAAACCGCTGGCCAAATATAATTGTCAAAATGTTCACCCCCTTTTTTATTCATAATTTTAGCACCCTTAGCAAGAGCATCATCAATAAGTTCTTGAATGTAAGCAGGTTTTTGTGGCTCAGGTAATGGAGTCAATTTCACTCCATCGTCCCACGGATTACCAAACTTTAAATTATCTACCGCATCTGCAAAACGGGCGTTAAATTTCTTTTGAATATCCTCATGTACATAGATTACTTTAAGAGCGGTACAACGCTGCCCGTTAAAGGATAAGGTTCCGGCAATACATTCGCTTATTGTCAGTTCCATATCAGCATCCTGTAGAATAATTGCTGGATTCTTAGCTTCCAAGCCCAAAACCAATCGTAAACGATTACTTTTTGGGTGCTGCTCCTGCAGGGCATTGGCAGATTTACTATTTCCAATCAGAGCAAGTACATCTACCTTTCCGGTTTGCATTATTGGAGCGGCTACTGTTCTTCCTCGACCAAAAATTACATTCACTACCCCTTTAGGAAAACTTTCCTGAAATGCCTCCAACAATGGAGTTATTAATAGCACTCCATGCTTTGCTGGTTTGAAAATTGTTGTATTCCCCATAATAATAGCAGGAATCAATAAGGCAAAGGTTTCATTTAACGGGTAGTTATAGGGTCCAAGACATAACACAACACCTAATGGACCTCTTTTTATATGTGCATATACACCATCATGTTTTGTAAACTTAGCAGCGTTACGATCTAATTGTTTATAATCTTCAATGGTATCTACAATATAATCAACAGTACGGTCAAATTCCTTTTGTGAATCCGGTAATGATTTACCAATTTCCCACATTAATAATTTAACCACTTCGGCTCTTTTAGTCTTCATTTTTTCGATAAAAACCTCCATACATTCTATACGATCTTTAACATGCATGGTAGGCCAAACTCCTTGACCTTTACCATAGGCAACTAAAGCAGCGCTTAAGGCGTCCAATGCTTCTGCTTCTTGTAAATCTGGGATACTACCTAGCAAGGTTGGCTTATACTCTTCTGTAGAAGAAATTGTTGAATATACTTCTGTGGTTTCCCCTTTCCATTCCTTCAATTCTCCATTTACTAAATAGTGCTTTTGGTGTATGGCCTCTTTAATTTGAAATTCTTCAGGTATTTTCATATCGTTTTATTCCTAAGCTATTTTAATTTATTCGATTTCCTAAATATTAAATCTTTCTTTTAATATCTAAAAACCCTAAACCAGATACTCAAACAAATCTGGTGTATCGCTATTATAATCTCCGTAAAAATTATTGACTTTAATTCCATTCACAAAACCGCAGGTCCATTGTCACCGCTGTACTTCATTGTGTTTTCAAAATAAGTGCTATCCTTTGCAGGAGCTACATCTAGTCAACAAATTGTTTTATGGCTACAAGACCTTGGGGAAACCAACCAAATAACAACCTAGTGTTATAATTTTCCGTACAACAAGACGTGCTCCTTTATCTTTGCGGTACGCGCACTACCGTTGTTTCTTGCGCCTATAATATAGGCACCATGCTTTGCTTTTGGTTCTTAGGCAAAGATATAAAGCGCCGAAACACGTAAAGCTCCGGCTGGTTTAAGAACAATAACATCCCTGATACAAATCTAAAACGGTCTGGCAAATCTTAGCTTCAGGTACCGATGTAGTCTATTACTATTTAAACAATAGGCTTCATAGCCGTCATGGAAGCTCGTAATCTAGCACCAACAATCTCCACTGGATGCTCTCGCAATTCCTTGTTCACAGCTATCAAGGTAGCATTATCCACATCATTACCACCATCTTTGCCGTACTTTTTACCGATAACATCCGTATCAATATTTTTCATAAAATCGGTCAATAATGGCTTGCAAGCATGGTCAAACAGATAGCAACCGTATTCCGCTGTATCGGAAATAACCCGGTTCATCTCAAATAATTTCTTCCTAGCAATGGTGTTAGCAATAAGCGGTGTTTCGTGGAGCGATTCATAGTACGCAGATTCTGCTATAATACCTGATTCCGTCATGGACTCAAAAGCCAATTCCACACCAGCCCTTACCATAGCTATCATCAAAACCCCATGATCATAGAATTCTTGTTCCGTAATTTCTTGGTCTCCAGCAGCTGTTTTTTCAAAAGCAGTCTCGCCTGTAGCCGCACGCCAAGTTAATAGGTTTTTATCGTCATTTGACCAATCCTCCATCATGGTCTTGGAGAAATGTCCGGTCATTATATCGTCCATATGCTTTTGAAACAGCGGGCGCATGATATCCTTTAATTCTTCGGAAAGTTCAAAAGCCTTTACCTTGGCAGGATTGGACAAACGGTCCATCATATTGGTAATACCCCCATATTTCATCCCTTCAGTAATGGTTTCCCATCCATATTGTATTAATTTGGAAGCATAACCAGCAGCAATACCCTTTTCTACCATTTTATCAAAACATAGAATGGAACCTGTTTGTAAAAGCCCACAAAGAATGGTCTGCTCACCCATTAAATCAGATTTTACCTCGGCTACAAAAGAAGACTCCAAAACACCCGCTTTATGTCCACCAGTACCTACGGCATATGCTTTGGCTTGTTCCAATCCTTTTCCTTGTGGGTCGTTGTTTGGATGCACAGCAATTAAGGTAGGTACACCAAAACCTCTTTTATACTCCTCTCGTACCTCAGAGCCCGGACATTTTGGAGCTACCATAATTACGGTTAAGTCTTCACGAATTTGCATACCTTCCTCTACGATATTAAATCCGTGGGAATAGGAAAGCGTAGCATCTTTCTTCATTAAAGGCATTACGGTACTAACTACGTTTGTATGTTGTTTGTCTGGAGTTAAATTGATAACCACATCGGCATTCGGAATCAGCGCTTCATAAGTACCAACGTTAAAACCATTTTCCGAGGCGTTAATAAACGATTGTCTCTTTTCTTTAATAGCTGCTTCCCGAAGCGTATAGGAAATATCCAGACCAGAATCGCGCATGTTCAAACCTTGGTTTAATCCTTGTGCACCACAACCAATGATGACTATTTTCTTTCCTTTTAAGGCAGTTACACCATCGGAGAATTCGGAAGACTCCATAAACCTACATTTTCCTAATTGGGTCAACTTATCTCTTAAAGATAGTGTGTTAAAATAATTTGCCATTTTATACTCTGTTTTAATTTTGTGCCAAAAAATATTCAGCACCAGTTTTGGTTATTAATTTATATTTTTTGATGTTGGAATTCTTTAAGCAAGGCTGATATCTGCATTACTTCCTTGGATACCGAAATACGACCAGAGCGTACAAACTGCATAATGCCAAACGGCTTTAATTGATCATACATCTCGTCAATTTCATGTCTTCTGCCACTTTTTGCTAGTACAAAAAAGTCACGGGCCACAGTAACAATCTGAGAATTACTATCCTTTATAATGTTCTGAATCTCACGCTCATCAAACAATAGATCCGAAGCGATTTTAAACAAAACGGATTCTTGATAAATAGTCTCATCATCTGTATGATAAAAAGCCCTTATTATCTCAATCTGTTTCTCTATTTGTCCTACAATATTCTGCACCCACTCATCTGTAGTATGCACCACAATAGTAAATTTGGATACGTTATCAATTTCCGATTTGGACACGTTTAAACTCTCTATGTTAATATGCCGCTTTAAGAATATACCTGATATTCTATTGAGTAATCCCACATTATTTTCGGAATAAACCGAGATGGTAAAATACTTTTTTTCCATTTTCTAATTTTACTAGTGTCAGTCTGCGCTTGGTAAGTATCTTTTTGGTTAGTAAAAGCTATTTCCTTGTGTTTAGAATGACATTATTCTTACTTTATTTTTACCGCTATGATTAATCCAGTTGACCAATTCATCTTAGTTAGGTTAAAATCATTTCTTTTCTCTAGATAGGAAACCAGACCATCAGCATGTTCCATATGACCAACTGGCCAGTTGGATTGAGTGGTCATATCATCTATGACATAAAACCCACCTACTTTCACCAAATCCAACACTTCGGCTATCTCACTATATTTTCCTGGCCAAGCATCGGCAAAAATTAAGTCAAAGGAATCTCCCTTATAATTCTGAATCCACGTTGTTCCATTTTCGCATATTATGTTGACTCTTTCGTCACTTTCGAAATACTGTTCCGCTATGGCACTTAATTTTGGATCATTGTCAATTGTTATCAAAGTTGAATTGGCATCCATACCATCTATCATCCATGAAAGCGACAATCCTATTCCGGTTCCCATTTCTAAGAACCTCCCAGTTGGCTTACTAGAAATCAAAGTTTTTAAAAACGTACCAATATATACATCAGACGGCATAGTAAACCCGATTTCTTTGGATTTACAAATTATCTCTGCATAACGGGCAGGCATGTCTTGTATGTTAGCGTCGTTCATACTTTTTTTCTTACTCTATATTTCTTTCACAACATTCCCTTGATACCAAATCATTACTTCAATGCAAGTCCAAAGGATATTCATATTCTGTCTTGACAAGTCGCTAGCTACTGCGATTAAATTCACTACCAATCTCAATCGAATACAACTTATTTACTGCAATCTAACCTCCGAAACCGAAGCTCCTGAAGGAATCATTGGAAACACATTACCTTCTTGTTCTACCTTTACTTCTAAGAAATAAGGTTCTTTTGAAGCCATCATTTTCTGAACTGTACCTTTTAAATCTTTACGTTCACTTATTCTTTTTGCCTCGATATGGTATCCTTCCGCTATTTTCACAAAGTCAGGATTAACCATCACTGTTGAAGCGTACCGTTTATCAAAGAACAATTCTTGCCATTGGCGTACCATACCCAAATGATCATTATTAAGTACCACAATCTTTACGGGCACTTTATGCTGGAAAATAACACCCAATTCCTGTATGGTCATTTGAAAACCACCATCACCTATGATTGCCACAACTTCACGGTCCATAGCTCCCATTTTCGCACCTATGGCTGCTGGCAAGGCAAAACCCATAGTTCCAAGACCTCCTGATGTAATATTACTTTTAGAATGTTTAAACTTTGCATACCTACACCCAATCATTTGATGCTGTCCCACGTCGGTAACAATAACCGCTTTATGACCAGAGGCGATATTGATTTCCTCAATAACCTCACCCATAGTAAGACCCTCTTTTGTTGGATGAATATCATTTTTAATGACCGTATCAAATTCGATTTGATACTTTTCCTTGAACACATTATGCCAAGATTCATGCGAATTAGGCTTTATTAAAGGAAGTAACATACCTAGTGATTCTTTGGAATCCCCTAGAACGGCTACATCTGCATGTATATTTTTATGTATTTCAGCAGGATCGATTTCAAAGTGAATCACTTTTGCTTGCGTGGCATAATCCTCCAATCTCCCAGTAACCCTATCATCAAATCGCATACCAATAGCAAGTAGCACATCGCACTCATTGGTCAATAAATTGGGCCCATAATTACCATGCATCCCCACCATACCGACATTTAGTGGATGGGCAGTTTCCAATGCTGAAGCACCCATAATAGTCCATGCTGCGGGAATACCTGCTTTTTCTACCAACGCTCTTAATTCTTCTTCTGCCTTACCAAGAATAACTCCTTGTCCCCATACAATAAATGGCTTTTTAGCAGCATTTATAAGATCTGCGGCAGCCTCAATATCTTTCTTTTTTGGTTTTGGTGTCGGATTATAACTCCGTACGCCCGTACATTTTTCGTATGAGAATTCAAATTCTTCGAATTGGGCATTTTTTGTAATATCCACCAAAACGGGACCTGGACGACCAGATTTGGCAATAAAAAAAGCTTTTGCCAAAATCTCAGGAATCTCGGCGGCTGTGGTAATCTGATAATTCCATTTTGTAACTGGAGTAGAAATTCCAATGATATCAGTTTCTTGAAAGGCATCAGAACCTAACAAATGTCTTGGCACCTGACCTGTTATACAAACCATTGGTGTAGAATCTATTTGTGCGTCCGCTAGTCCGGTAACCAGATTTGTAGCTCCAGGACCGGAAGTTGCCATAGCCACACCTACCTTGCCAGAGACACGAGCATAGCCCTGTGCGGCATGGGTAGCTCCCTGCTCATGACGCGTTAAGATATGAGTAAGCTTATCCTGAAATTTATATAACTCGTCATAGACCGGCATAATAGCACCCCCTGGATACCCATAAAGCAAGTCTACACCCTCTGCCAGGAGACAATGAATAATGGCTTCCGCACCAGATATTGTTATCGTCTCCTTGGATTTAGCTCCTGTTTCTTTTTCTTTTACTGTTTCCATAATTCCTCTTACTGTTCAAATACAGAGCTTCCGTGTAAAAGCTCAAAATGATGTTTACACCAAGTTCCGCAACCGAACCTGGCAAAGACTCTTATTAAAATTCATCGGTTACACATCCCTGTGATGCTTCCGATACTGTTCTAGCATATTTATACAAACTTCCTCGTTTTACTTTTAGGTCTGGTTGTACCCATTCAGCCTTTCTAGACGCGATTTCTACATCTGTTAAATCAACAGATATTTGGTTTTTTTCCGCGTCGATGGTAATGACATCTCCGTCCTGCAATAACCCTATTAATCCGCCTTCTTGCGCTTCGGGACATACATGCCCTACAACAAAGCCATGCGTACCACCAGAAAAACGTCCGTCCGTAATTAGGGCGACCTCTTTCCCTAAGCCTGCACCCATAATAGCCGCAGTGGGTTTTAGCATTTCTGGCATTCCAGGTCCTCCTTTTGGTCCTTCGTACCGAATAACGACAACATCACCTTTTTTCACTTCACCCCTACCTATACCGGCATTGGCTAAAAATTCATCATCATATACTTTAGCAGGACCAGAAAAATAGGTCCCTTCCTTACCCGTGATCTTTGCTACCGAACCTTTTTCGGCCAAATTACCGTAGAGTATTCTTAAATGTCCTGTTGCTTTAATAGGTGCGCTTAACGGTTTTATAATAGTTTGTCCCTCCGTAAAGCCGGGTAATTCCGTAAGATTCTCCGCAATTGTTTTTCCTGTGACTGTTAAGCAATCACCATGCAACATTCCATTTTCCAACATAAACTTCATCACAGCAGGAATACCTCCTGCTCTGTGTAAATCTTCCATTAGGAATTTTCCACTTGGTTTTAAATCTGCCAAAAAGGGTGTTGTATCGCTAATACGTTGAAAATCATCTAAGGTAAACTCCACGTCTGCGGCTTTAGCGATAGCTAAAAAGTGTAATACCGCATTTGTAGAGCCGCCTAATAGTGTTAATAACCGAACTGCATTTTCTAGAGATTTCCTAGAAATGATATCACTTGGTTTAATATCTTTCTCCAAAAGATGACGCAAAGCTCTTCCAGAATTTATGGCATCCTCCTGCTTTAATTTTCCAATAGCGGGGTTGGAAGCGTTATAAGGCATCGCCATACCCAAGGCTTCAATAGCAGAAGCCATAGTATTGGCAGTATACATTCCTCCACACGCACCCGCTCCAGGGCAGGCATTTTCGATAACTCCCTGATAATCCTCTTCATTCATGGTGCCAGCTACCTTTTCTCCCCATGCCTCAAAAGCCGAAACAACATCTAATTTTTTATCCTTAAAACACCCAGAAGCAATTGTTCCACCATATACCAGAATAGAAGGTCTATCTAGTCGTATCATTGCCATTAGGGCTCCGGGCATGTTCTTATCGCATCCCACAACAGTGACTAAACCATCATAATTCATGGCTTGCACAACAGTTTCCATAGAGTCGGCAATAATATCTCTAGAAGGTAAGGAATATCGCATTCCGTACGTTCCCATAGAAATTCCGTCACTTACACCGATTGTGTTAAACACCAATCCCACAGAACCCGATTCGTTGACTCCTTTTTTTACTTCTTGGGCCAAATCGTTCAAATGCATGTTACAAGGGTTTCCTTCGTAACCTGTACTTCCAATTCCTATCAAGGGTTTTTTCAAATCCTCCTTGGTAAGTCCTATAGCATAAAGCATGGCCTGAGCCGCAGGCTGTGTAGGGTCTTGGGTTACATTTTTACTATGTTTGTTCAGTTCCATTTTTATATTCTCCTATGCTTGGTTTATTGCAAGTACTATCGATGATTATCAAAGATAAAAGTTTAATTAGCCTTGTGATTATAACATAAATCGCTGGTTCAAATTCAATTTAAAAAAAATCGACTTAAATAACTACAAATCAACTATATAACAATTGAATTTATATCATATTCAATAAGATTTATATCTGTTGAATTTCATGCCATTTGTGTAAAAATATCATGTAAATAAAAAAGTAAGTTGACATATTGACTAATTTTGTAAATCATAATTAGAATTTAAGAGCACCATGGAGAAAAAGGTAACGGAAGCCATACAATTTAGAAGATCTGTTCGTGTATTTAAGTCGGACGTTGCGCTAGACGATGATACCGTAAAAGATTGTATTGCTAATGCCGTATTGGCGCCTACAAGTAGTAATCTACAATTATGGGAGTTTTACCACGTTACCAACGCCGAAATTCTGAAGGAAATGACAAAGGCCTGTCTTGGGCAAAATGCAGCCAAAACTGCGCAACAATTAGTAATAGTTGTGGCAAGAAAAGATCTTTGGAGGAAACGGGCCAAATCAAATGTTGCTTTTTTAAAAGCGCAATACGGCAACAAGGATAAGGCAGATTATACAAAGAGGGAAAAATTTGCATTAAACTACTACCAAAAATTGATTCCGTCTATTTATACTGATTTTCTAGGGATACTGGGAGGGTTAAAGTTTTTGATTTTTCAATGTATAGGCTTGTTCAAACCTATATACCGACAAGTAAGACATTCAGATATGCGTATTGTGGCACATAAAAGTGCGGGACTGGCCGCTCAAAATTTCATGACCAGCATGGCCGCTATAGGTTATGATACCTGCCCTATGGAAGGAAGCGATACAAAAATGGTGAAATCGATTTTGAGCCTACCTCGTGGGGCGGAAATAAATATGGTTATTGGTTGTGGTATTAGGGATGAAAACGGAATTTACGGACCCCGTTTTAGAGTGCCTTTTGATGAGGTCTATAAAAAAATAGATTAAACCAGTTTAAAACAGATTGTAGCGCCTTCCCTTTTTTGAGCCAAGATGGATATCGCCTTGTCTGATAGTTGCAAGATACGAGGGTAACCGCCTGTTGTTTGCCCATCTTTCATAAGAATAATAAGTTTTCCAGCAGGTGTTAACTGCACAGTTCCAGGTAAAGTTGCAGAGGTAATCATACTCATATCATGCCCTATGAGTAGTTCGTTTAACTGATATGCCATTCTATTATTTTCCTTGGCCACAGTAAAATCTTTGGAAAACAGTACTTCTAATTGCGGATTCGTCAACATATCAAATTCGGGTGCCCTATGGACATCTAAAATCATTTCACCTAAGAAGGAATCTACTTTTATTTCAGAAATTTTTGGCTTAAATATTTTATTATAACTAAACGGGACAATATCCCCATCCATTACTCTATTCTCTAAGGTAATAGGTTTATAGAATGAACAACTACCATACATAGATTTAGGTGTAAAACCGCCCTTAATCGCTAAATAACTTCTAAAGCCAGCTTCAAGTTTACCATAGGAAAGGATATCACCTACATCTATCTGATATACCTTATAATTTTTAATAGGCTCATTATTAAGGGTGGCTGACATTTCCGCACCTGACATTACTAGGTAGGTTTCCTCTTCAAAGAGCAAGGTTGGGCCGGTCATAGTAATTTCCAATACGGCATCCGTTACATCATTTTCCAATAATCCGTTCGCTTTAAAAACGGATAGTTCATCCATTACACCAGAAACAGGCACCCCCTTGTTCCGGTAATGGAACCTGCCCAAATCCTGAATAGATGTGTAAAAACCAGACTTTAGTACCTTAAGCATCTATCTCAATTTTTTCAAGTTGGTAAATCCCTACCTCAGCTTCAATTTTGTGTAAGTTATATTCTGCCCTAGAAACCTCGTAAAATTGTATTTGATCCCCTACACCTACAAAGCAGGGTTGTTCTTTGGATGTATCAAAAATTGGCACTGAACAGTTTCCTATAATGTTCCAGCCACCAGGGGATTCTTGGGGATATACCCCGGTTTGTTTTCCAGCGATACCTACGGCTCCTTTTTTAACATGTAGTCGTGGAATAGCCTTACGTGGCACTTCCAACACTTTTGGCAATCCACCCAAGTACATAAATCCAGGTAAAAAACCAATACCATAAACCGTATAAATGTGACCAGTGTGTAGCGCAATAATTTCTGGAATGTCCTTCTTTAAAGATTTAGAAATCTCCTCTAAGTCTATCCCAAAATCCAAATCATAAGATACCGGAAGACGCCATAAATAGCGTTGCTCGGGTTTTGTCTCCGTCATAATTTCATACGAGGACAGTAATTTTTTACTAAAAGAATCGTAATCGATATGTGATTTTTTATTAATGATCAATAGGGAGTTATAGGCCGGTACATATTCCCAATCGGTTCCCTCTAGGCAATCACTTTTTAATAAAGCCTCGAACTGTAGTATCTTATTTAATATTACTTTACTTACTTCATTTGGCCATTCTACCAGAACGGCGTGGACTCCAAATGATTTTATATGAATAGTTGGGGATTTCACTTTTGTAAATAGATATGATTCTTAGGTAATTGTTTTGAAAGGTACATCAATATTTGCAAAGCGTTGGGTGTATCACCATGAATACAATAGGTATCCGCTATGAGTTCCTCCAACGTGCCAGCATCCGTGGCTATCCTATGATTTAGTACTAAACGGACCAATTGCTCAAACACAAGGTTTGGCTCAGAAATTACGGCATTGATCTCCTTTCTTGAAACAAGGCTTAAATCTTGGTTATAATTTCTATCGCCAAAAGCTTCCCGTTTTATCTTAAAACCACGAGTTAAGGCCATTTGTTCCAAAGTAGATGCGGCCGGAACGTATAAAAACAAGTTTGTTTTATAGTGTTCTAAAGCCTCCAAAAACACCGTTGCTATTGTACCTCCTTTGGCACAATCATTATACAATGCTCCGTGGGCTTTTATGTGATGCATAGAGGCATTCTCTTGGTCGCAGACTAAACCTAACTGTGCTACTTGGCACTGGATAGTTTCACTCAATTCCTTTGGACTCATGTCTATTGAAACCCTTCCAAAGTTTGGGAAATCTGGATAGGAAGGATGCGCTCCGATTTTTACATGATGCTTTCTAGCTAGAGAAACAATCCATCGCATCATAGCTTCATCGCCTGCATGTCCTCCACAGGCAACATTACAGGATGATATAAATGGGAAAAGATCAGCTTCGTTACCCATGCCCTCCCCTACGTCACAATTTATATCTATATATTTTTTCATATTCATACTTCGGCGCTGGTTGGTATTAGCGTTCATCAATCTTTATAAAAATTCATAAACAAGAACATCAAAACATACCCAATACCTTAAAAATACTTTTAGCTCCCAAAATTATAGACAAGACTATAATAAGAATACCCAGTACATTCTGAAATGTAGTATTTTTATAAGCACCCATTACGGAGCTCCTGTTGACCACCCAAAGTAAAAATATGGCGATAACAGGGAGTAAAATACCATTTGCAATTTGGGCAAATTTGATAATTTCTATAGGCTTTATATTAAAGGACAAAAAGAAAATCCCCAAACCCAAAATAAGCATCCATACCCCTCTGAATCTAAAATCGGTAAGGCCTGCCTTCCACCCAAAACAACTATTAACCACATAAGCAGCTGCCAAAGGCGCAGTAATGGCGGAGGTAATACCTGCAGCAAACAGTCCAGCGCCCATAAAATATCTAGAACTTACGCCATAAAGCGGTTCCAGTGCCTTGGCCATATCCATAACCGAGGTGACTTCTGAACTCGTTATGGCTGATGCTGATACGATAATACATATAGATACAAAGCCACCTAAAACAACGGCAACAACAGTATCCCTTTTTGCAGCGGGCAAGCCATCAACAGTCTTCCACTTTTCGCTTACCAATGAAGCATGCAGAAACAGGTTATAAGGAACCACGGTAGTTCCTACTAACGCAATAATAGTGAGTACACCATCTTCAGGAATGCTAGGAATAAGAAGTCCTTTGAAAACCTCAAAAAGGTTTGGCCCGGTTAAAACAGCCGTAAGAATAAACGAAAAACTCATGACCAATACTAAGCCAACAAATACCTTTTCTAAGATCTTATAGTTTCCCAGATATAATAAAAGAAAAGCAATTATTCCTATTATAAAAGGATACGTAGTATTGTACTTAGAGCCAAATAAAGCTTCCATTCCCAAAACAGCACCACCAAGATTACCAGCTTCGTAGGCTGCATTTCCTACCACAATTGCAGCCAAAATAATTCCTACTACAATTAGTTTTATCCATTTTGTCTTCAATTCCTGTTTGATAACATCTGCAAGACCTTGCTGGGTAACCACCCCTAGCCTAGCTGCCATTCCCTGAAGCACAATGGTTGCTATTATGGAAAGTACCATAGCCCAAAGCAGTGCATAACCAAAACCGACACCGGCTAGCGTGCATGCGGTTACAGTGCCGGGACCAATGAAGGCCGCCGCAATAAGAATACCTGGACCACTATTTTTGAACATATGTAAATATACTGGCAAAATGTGTAAACATAAAGGAAACAACTATCATCATTTTCACCACAGTTTTAACACTTTGAAGTGCCGTTCATCTAAAAAAATGCAGTTCATCTAAAACATGAGTGTCATACATCGATCACTCATACTAATCCTAAAAATACTAGGTTATAGTAATCCCCGAACCAAAAAAATCAACCTACTTAATGATTTGTTTAGAATGTAAAAAAGAATTAGGATACTTAGATCACAAAAATGCTATGGATAGCCTTGGTGTAGAACTTTGTTTTGAACACCATAAGCGTATGAAAGACCTAATCGTTAAAAATGATACCCCACTAGAAGCAGTGCAATTATATTATGGCCTAAAAGAAGCCGGAGTAAATGCCATGTTGGAATGGTGGGACGGCCATAACTCGGTAGACATTGCCATTTCTCGTGTTAAGTTGAATATTGAAATAGATACCGAATACGAAAAGCTTACGGAACAGCAGGCCATCAATAATTTGGAGCAAGCCATGCATTCCTTTAAAAACGGATTCACAACCATTCGTATTCCCCACATCGTTGTTCGCTATTACTTGAACGAAACCGTAAAAAATATTATCGGCATCATGGAAGGACTAAAGGCGAACATTAAAATGATATAAAAACAAGTTTATGGAAGCCAACAAAAAAGTACTAAAAACACCCTTACGCATTTCTCTTGTTGCCCTAATGTCGGGTATGGTTATGCGCATGTTGGACTGGCCTTACTCGGCCGGAGTGCTCTTTACGTCTTTCTTGGCAGTAGGAATCCTATATACCATTCGTTTTGCCAAAAAACAGAATAAAAAACCTGTAGCCTACATAAAAATGATATTGGTTTTATTTTGGATTACCAACGGACTGCTTCGCATAATGGACTTCCCCTATACCTTAATCTTTCAAATTGGCACAGCAATTACGTTTGTGACTTGGTTTGCTATGGAAGGAACAGCTTATTTTATGGATGAAGACCGTAAAGCAAGGAATACATTGATGGAAATTATTTGGAACTTCACAATGGTACTCGGTGTGCTTACCATCATCGGTGGCGGATTGATGCATTTGCTGGAATGGGAATATTCTACAACGACCTTAACAGTTGGACTTACTATAGTAACAGCCTACATATTAAAGGATGTTTTTAGCCCCGTAAAGGAAATAGCCAAAGAAAAAAATAATCAAAAATTACAAGTATAAAAATAGACCCAGAATCTTTAATTACCTACTTTTCTAGTTCTTTGTAAGGTAACTTAAGTACGTACCAAGCGAAGAAATTAGAGCAAAGACAATGGCGAAAAGCTACTGGTATTTCCAGTAGCTTTTTTTTGTTTTAATGTATTGGTGTTTTAAAGTGGTTTTCAGTACTTCCCATATCTTCTAAAATACAACGAATTACATTTTTAAAAGTCTTTTTGCTTGATTAGAGCCGGCTATCCACAACCATTAGCTTCTGTAATAGAAAAACGAGCAAAAAATGTAAGTTCTAAAACATTTATCTATAGGCCTTTTATTCCCGGTCAATATGAATTATCTTGAGGTTGTATAACATAAACTTAAAACAATGCAATCTGGATTATAACGTTAAATACCCTTTTCTTTTCACCCACATCACAAAGGGGTACCTCATGTTGGTTTTTATGCTTTTCTATGTAAGCTTCCATAACCAAGCGTTTGCGCAGCAAATAGACATGTCGGTTCCAGAGAAAATATACCTACAACTTAGTGCCAAGGACTACGCCACAGACCAAAATATTTGGTTTAAAGCTATTATTACCGATTCTAAAAACCATCTACCCTCTAAAAATAGTGGAATCTTATACGTGGATTTTATTGCACCAAACGAACAAATTTTAGCCCATAAGCTAATAAAATTGTCTGAAGGTATTGGAAATGGTTCTTTTCAGCTGAAAAATAATTTTGAAGAAGGGCGCTATCTTATAAGAGCCTACACCCAATGGAATCGAAATTATGGCACTGATTTTATCTTCAAAACCTATATCCGCGTACACCATACGGGGAAGGATAAAAACAGGGATACCCTAGATTTAAACATCATAAAGCGGGAAGATGGAGAGAGGTTGCTGGTCGGAAAAATTAAGGGCACCGAATCAGAAGAAAAGGTTCAAAAACAAATTCAGGTAGTAGCAGATTGGGGCTATGGTAAAGACACCCTCCGTTTAAAACAAAACAAGGGTTTTTACCCTATAGTGTATAGCCTGCCAAAAGAAGCAGATTGGGTTAACCTTACGGTTAAAGAAGAGGGGTTTCGAAGTTCAAAGACCATTGTTCTGCCTCATGCGAAACCAGATGTTCAATTTTTCCCTGAAAGTGGTAAAATAGTGCATGGTATAAAAAGTAAGGTAGGCTTTAAGGCTGTAGGATTTGATGGTAAGGGAATGGAAGTTCAAGGTGAGCTTCAAGATTTGGATGGCAACAAAATAAGAGCGTTCAAAAGTAACCATCTGGGGATGGGTACCTTTATTTTTGAACCTGATGATTCTATGCGATATCAGGTAATGGCTTCATTTCCAAAAAATGGAGATTCTATTTTTACTTTTGATTTTCCTAAAGTAGTATCTAAAGGCAGCATTCTTACTGTAGAAAAGAGAAAGGACAACATACGATTTAAAGTCGCTTCTAACGAGCTTCAGGATGCGATTTTTATTAAGATAAATTGCCGTGGAAGAGATTATTTTATGATTGAAGGACCTTTACGAAATGGTCGTATGATCACTGAACTTGCTGCTTTGGATTTACCCGAAGGAATTCTTTCCCTTACCTTATTGGACAGTCTAAAAAATCCCATTGCAGAGCGGTTATATTATAATGAGTTGACATCTGAACACTTGAAGCTTACATTAACAACTGATAAGGCTACGTATGGAAGACGGCAAAAAACCGAACTAGATATTGATATTTCGCAAGATGACAGCATTGCGTTATCCGCTAATCTATCTGTTCTGGTACTAAATAAGGCACAGTGGAACCGGGGTGCTCATGGGAACATCCGTTCCTATTTTTTACTGGATTCGGAACTCCGTGGAGAGATAGAGGATGCTAGGCATTATTATAGGCCAGAAAACAAGAATAGGCATACCGATATGGATGCGCTCTTATTGACACAAGGTTGGCGAAATTATAAGTATCCCGTTACTCGCCAAAGCAGCACTTTCTTTTGGCCAGAAAAATCCCTACTTGTAAAGGGAACCGCCATCTCCGAATCGCGCAAAAAAACTAGAGATCAAGAAGTGGATATCACTTTGGCTGCTTTTGGTGAAAAAAGTATTTTATACTCCCAACAAACGGATAGCACGGGACGATTTAAATTCGAGTTGGATGACTTTTATGGCCAGCAAATCAAACTATTGCTTAGTGCTAAAAACACAAAAGATGACAATAATAACTACAAAATATCCTTAACGTTACCTTTCCCACCAGAAGTAGCTTATGAGGTAGTACCGCAGGTGCAAAAAATCTCTCAGACGCAACGAGCTTTACTAACCGCCAAGGAACGCAGGGATAAGACCAATGCTGTATTTGACTCCCTCTACGGCGTAACCCAATTGGATGAAGTAGTGGTAGAAGGCTATCAATTAACACCACAACGTACCCAAGCATATCAAAAATTTGGTGAGCCCAATGTTGTCATTAAAGGTGACATGATTCGCAAAAAAGAGAAAAAATGGTCTTTTGGCCTATTTAGTATATTGATGTTCAATTATGGAGATCAAATTAAAATTGAACAGTTCCCCGATGGTTTTATGCTAGCACAAATTGCAGCAGGCAATGAACCCACCCTTTTGGCGGTAGATGGTCGACTGATTGAAAAAAGCCTGTATAGCTTTGCTCCAATTATGTCATCCGAAATAATAGAAAGTGTAGAACTAATTAAATATGCCAAGAACTTTAAGAACCAATATTTGACTGTTTTTCCAAACGCGAATTATTTTACAGCACCACGCTTAGGACATATCATTTCTATTTATACCAAAGGCAATGTAGGTATGACTGCAACGGGAAAACCACCACCGGGAACACTCAATTACGTTATGCAAAGTTTTTCGCCCGTAAAGGAATTCTACGCGCCAAAATATGATACTCCCATACCGCCCGGTGAAGACCAACCAGATCTAAGATCTATTATTCATTGGCAGCCTAGCTTGGAAATAAATGCTAACCGCACGGATTTATCTTTTTATAACGGTGATCTCATAGGTGAATATGTCATCTTGGTTGAAGCTATTTCTGCCGATGGTCGTCTTGGCTATCAAGAATTACGATACAATGTAAAAGATTGAGAACCCCTGGCTAAAATTGTACTAACCCTCTCTTTACCCATTCCCTCATATCAAATTAACTAGTGGTAATCAAAACAAATTTTTTTACTACCCAATCATCACCAAATTTTCAATTACAAATCTTTTCTACATTTTCGTACCTTAAACCAAAATTTTGTAAAGCATGAAAAATATAGACAGAAGACAATGGCTAAAAACTGCGGGTCTTTCCAGTAGTTTTACTTTTTTAGGAGGTTTAAGCACCATGGCTATGGACATACCTATAAGTACCTCTTCTACACTGAATACAGTTGCTAAACTAAATTCCAACGAAAACCCTTTCGGCCCTTCCAAAGCTGTACGTAATCGTATTACCAGTGCTTTTGACAGTGCCTGCAGGTATCCGTCCATAGTGTTCAAACCTTTATTGGAGCAAATAGCAGAAAAAGAAGGTGTTTCTACCAAGCATATCGTGGTTACTGGAGGTTCTACAGAAGGTCTAAAAGCTACAGGTTTAACCTATGGGCTTGATGGGGGAGAAATCATAGCGGCGGACCCCACTTTTCAATCTATGATGACCTATGCGGAGAATTTTGGTGCTTATGTGCATCGTGTTCCCGTAGATGCCCAAATGGGACATGACTTAGAAGAAATGGAACGACGAATCAACTCTAAAACCAATTTGATTTTCATTTGCAACCCCAATAACCCAACGGGTACCTTATTGGATAAGAATAAGCTTAGAAATTTTTGCATATCGGCAAGTAAGAAAACCATGGTTTTTAGTGATGAAGCTTATTACGATTTTATTACGGAGCCAGACTATCCGTCTATGGTAGAATTGGTTAAGGAAAATATGAATGTTATTGTTTCAAAAACATTTTCCAAAGTGTACGGTATGGCCGGACTGCGAATTGGATATTTAGTAGCCAGACCAGATATAGCCAAAAGGCTACAGAAAAACATCATGGCTTTTACCAATGTGCTAGCCATTGAGGCAGCAAAAGAAGCCTTAGTAGACGACGAATTCTACAAATTCAGTATTGCTAAAAATGTGGAAGCAAAAAATGCTATTTACAAAACCTTAAATGATTTGGGTTTAGAATATATAGAATCGCACACCAATTTTGTTTTCTTCAAAACAGGCAGACCTATTGAAGAAATGATGACAGAGATGGAAAAAGAAAATGTCCTCATTGGAAGACCGTTTCCACCTTTTTACGAATGGGCGAGAATAAGTACGGGCACTATGGACGATATGAAACTATTTGATAGCGCGCTTAGAAAAGTGATGGGATAATTTTGACTATTTGAACTGTGCTATTACATCACTTTCATTGTGTTTGCTAGTAAGTAAGGCCAAGTACCCTTTTCAAAAAAGCTTCAATACTAAAAATAACAAAGCCCGGCGGAACCGGGCTTTTATAATATGGAAATTACTACTATTACTCTGGTGATATTCTCATAACCAACTCATAAACAATACTATACTCAAAACCGTGTGGCATAACTTTGTTCATTTTTGATTTGGAAAGAATAGCGTCCCACGCACTATCCATTTTATCAGGACTTTGATAGCTCATATATTTCATTACATCGCTCATTTTATTAAATCCGTCCCAAGTCAATGCAGAGAATCGGGCTTGATTTCCTCTTGGGTGTATAACAGAAAGCATGCCCCAAGAAGTCATCCCCGTTGTTCCAGCTTTAATGTTTTTTTCGTGGAATGGTTTCCAAAGCGTCTTGTTCTCTTCAATGAAGGCACTCCTACCTTCTGGTTTCGCATAGTTGACAACAGCATATTTATAATCTCCGCTAACCATGTCCTCTAATTGCATCCAGTAATCAAAGGTCGTAGGTGCAAACGAGTTTGTTTCTACCATATCTGGGGAAACACCCATCATAGACATGTTACCTTCAGACCAAACCGCACCCTGATCTATCTTATCAATACTTTCAAAATTATTGACAAAAACATAGTTGGGAGCATCTGCTTCTGTAACACCAACTTTCCTCCAAAGGGACCAACCGGTCATTTGTCCTTTGTCAATAGCTGATTTGGCCACTTTGGCCCAATACTTTGTTTCTTTTTCAACAAACTCCTGCTCGCGATCAGCGGGAACAGCTCTGTACTGCATATATGCTACTTGGGCAAAAGAACTAACCGTAAAGATCAATCCTGCAAATAAAATCAATGCTTTTTTCATAATCGTATATTTAATTATTAGTAATTGGTTTGATATTTTAAATTATTGGCGAAAAATGGTAACCATTTATAAATTAAGCGATTACAAGCCATTGGTGTGAAAGATGAGGACGAATCCTTGAATTTATTGTCCGAGAGTTTGATTCTATTGATCAAGGTAGTTTGCAATAGAGACACTACACTTCAAAATTAAAAGCACTACTGCTTACTAAGCTAAATGGCACTAAAACTAAGAGGGCCAAGTCTTTTTTACGATACTTTACAGAATTGAGTAGGCTTATTGTTAGCCATAACTGGATAATTGTAAAAGTTTTACGATTTATAATAAGAAAGACTAACTTGTAAGAACATTTACTAAAGATTCCCTCCCCTACCCTTTTAGAAATTTAAGGCTCTAATATCCTACAGGTAAAAAAGGCCTACCATTGCGCATTTACCATTGTTGGACACAAAACATATTCCATTATGAAAAAAATTAGCATAATCGCACTTCTTGTCTCTGTCTTCATTTTCCTGGCTTTTGCTGCTCTAAATAAAGCGCCTGCCGTAAAATTTTTAAATGCGTTAAATCAAGATCAAAGGGATACCGCGCAACTTCCTTTTGATGATATTTCAAAATCTAAGTGGCACTTTATTCCGGGCAGTATGTGGCCTAGGGGTGGAATTCAGTTAGCCGAACTGGATCATAATCAGAAAAAACTAATACATAATCTTCTTCAAACGTCACTTTCAGAATCAGGCTATACAAAAACAGTAAAAATCATAGCGCTAGAAAATGTACTCTTGGAACTTACAAAAGATTCCGTAATGAGAGATCCGGATAAATACTTCGTTGCATTTTACGGGAACCCGGAAAAGGATAAGTTGTGGGCATGGTCATTTGAAGGGCATCATATTTCGCTAAATTTCACTATTCTTAATGGTATTACGATGATTGCTCCTAGATTTTTTGGAGCAGCACCTGCAACAGTTCCAAGAGGAATTAAGAAAGGTGAACGCACTCTTGCTAAAGAGGAGGACTTAGGACTTGAATTAATTAACGCATTAAGCGTCGAACAAAGAGGAGTTGCCATTTTTCAAAAAACACCATTTATAGATATAATAACTATGAATTCCATTGGAGTTCAGCTATTAAACCCGGTTGGAATCAAATTCGAAGAACTCAACAGTTCGCAGCAAGTTCTTTTCACAAAATTAATAGACGAGTACCTATCCACAATACCAATTGAACAAGCTAAAAAAAAGATGACAAATATAAAGAACGAGGAATTAGATGCATTAAGATTTGGATGGGCAGGCGCTACTACTTCCGGCGAAGGGCATTACTACAGGATTCAGGGTACATCTTTTTTAATTGAGTATGACAATACCCAGAATAATGCCAATCATATTCATACGGTGTGGCGAGATTTTGAAAATGACTTTGGGCGAGATTTAATAAGGGAACATTATAAAAATGCTGAACATCATAAAAAATAAAACTATGAAAAGAATACTATTGTTTATTTCAACCGCTGTTTTCACGAATATGTTGATTGCCCAGGTATCAAAAGACCCTTCTTTTGAAGAAGTGATTTCTTTGCAAACTGCTTCTAATGCTACTATTTCGCCAAATGGCAGTCATATCTTATTTACATCTCAAACTGCCGATTGGAAGGAAAATAGATATGACACCGAGTTGTGGATTTCAAAGGATGGCCTAAGGCCGATTCAATTGACTAATAACGTTAAAAATAGTAGTAGTACTCCGAAGTGGTCTCCCGACGGTAAATGGATTGCATTTTTATCAAAACGGTTAGAAAAAACTCAAATACAAGTGATTCGTTCTGCGGGTGGGGAATCTTTTCAAATTACAAATACGAAAAGCAATATCTCTAATTTTGAATGGTCTCAAGACGGTCTAAAAATCGCGTTTCTTCAAGCCGAGGATAAATCTAAAGAAGAAAAAGAAGAAAAAGAAAAATATGGAGGCTTTGCGGTAGAAGATGTGAACTATAGCTTAAATCAACTTTGGATTATCGATTTTAATCCAGAGCAGTTCCATAAAATGCTTTTACCTCAGCAGATGAAGGATTCGGTATTTATGGAAAAATCTAAGCCTAAATTGTTAATAGAGACAGCTGAATTCTCCGTTAATAATTTTAAATGGTCTCCAGATGGTCAGAAAATAGCTTTTGGGCACCAACCCAACCCATTTATAATATCATTCCTAAAAGAAGATATCTCTATTTATGACTTTTCATCTAAGTCATATAATGTTTTGGTTAACAATTCTAGCAGGGACAATTTTGTAGATTGGGCACCTGACAGTAAAACAATTCTTTATCAATCAAGCCTTTCGGATAGTACATCAAATTTCTATCTAAACAGAAAGCTTTTCAGTATTAATATTGATGGTTCTAAAAACAGGCAGCTGGCGAAAGATTTTGATGAAAATCTGTCCAACATACAGTGGAATAAAAATGGCATATTTGGAATTGCCTGGCAAAAAACCTTGAGGCCACTTATTAAAATCCATCCAAAAGACGGAAGCACAACAATTTTAACCTCTAAACCCGAAAGGATTTTCAGTTATTCTTTCTCAAAAGATGCCAATAAAATAGCCTATACCGGTGTTAACGATGATGATTTAACAGAGGTATATTCTAACGATTATACATTAAAAAAAGCCAAGAAAATAACAGAATTTACAAAACAAATCGAGCATTGGTCCGTAGCAAAAAGCGAAGTTATTTCATGGAAAAGTGAAGATGGTGCAATCATAGAAGGTGTTTTGCATAAACCCGAAGATTATGATGCTAATAAAAAATATCCGCTACTGGTAATCATTCATGGTGGGCCAACGGGAATATCTACACCAAGTGCAACACCTTCCTACGTTTATCCTATGATACAATGGCTTAATAAAGGAGCGCTGATATTAAGACCCAATTATAGAGGGTCAGCGGGGTATGGAGAAAAATTCAGGTCACTGAATGTTGAAAATCTTGGAGTGGGAGATGCCTGGGATGTGCTCTCAGGGGTTCAATATTTAGCAAATATGGGTATTATTGATGGTGATAAAGTAGGTTCTATGGGGTGGAGTCAGGGAGGCTATATATCGGCCTTTTTAACTACGAACTCTGATAAGTTTAAAGCAATATCTGTAGGAGCCGGAATTTCAAATTGGATGACCTATTATGTAGGCACCGATATTCATCCATTTACCAGGCAATACCTAAAGGCTACACCATGGTCAAACAAAAGCATATATGAAAAGACTTCCCCTATGACGAACATAAATAATGCATCCACACCAACGCTTATACAACATGGCGAATTTGACAGAAGAGTGCCACCTGCAAACGCATATGAACTATTCCAAGGACTTCAGGATGTTGGTGTTGAAACAAAACTTGTTATATATAAAGGTTTTGGACATGGAATAACTAAACCTAAAGAACGTTTGGCCGCAACGTGGCACAATTGGCAGTGGTTTGCTAAATACATTTGGGAGGAAGAAATTGTATTACCTAAAGAATAAAAATGGTATAACCCTGTATAAAAAACAGTTAAACACTTTTTATACTAAGCCTTTATTATAATCAACTTTCTCTGTCTAAGCTTCATTATTCAATCGCTTCTACTATTGTCATGAAGGTATGAGGCTGATAAATAGAACATCGAAGTAATCATAGCAGCTTACAAATACTCTGTATGAAATTATGCTACGTATTTTAAAGTAAAAAATTAGAAATAAAATATTTCCTTACCTTGACACGGAAACTACCATCCACTGCATCACATGATTAACTTCTTCAGCAAAATTTGCAAAAAACTAGCTATTAATGATCCGTTCTTCAAATTTTCCAGATATGCCTTTGGAGAGATTGCACTGGTGGTTAACAAGGTATGGATTGCTTTGGGTAGTACTAATTGGAATGAAGGGATGAACATAGAATCAAAAGACAGAAATATAGTGCTTCCTATGAAAAGTAAAAATATCATTGTTTTAAGCTTTTTGTTCCTGGCACTTTTAAGTAATTGCAAAGAGGATAAAATTGATCTCAAAGCCGCACCTATAGCCCCGTTTATAAAAGACCTAGCTGAGATTAAAAAAGATGGCAAGCTAAAAGTACTTATTGCGTACAGCGGTACCAGTTATTTTTTATACAGAGGTGAGCCAATGGGCTATGAATATGAGTTACTTCAGCGGCTTGCAGAACATCTTAATCTGGAGTTAGAAATAAAAATCTCTAACAACCTGGACATGCTTTTAACCAATTTAGAAAAAGGTAAAGCGGACCTTATAGCGTATGGGTTAGCAATTACAGATGAAAGAAAAAAAATAGCCTCCTTTACCGACTATCTCTACTTGACAGAACAAGTATTAGTTCAAAAAAAACCAAGGAATTGGCGAAAAATGACCTTGGATAACATTAATAAAAGTATCATCCAAAATCCTCTAGAACTAATTGGTGATACCGTTTCTGTTCGTAAAAATTCATCTTACTTTGAAAGGCTTGCTAATCTCTCCAAAGAAATGGGAGGAGAAATTATTATTGACACCTTAAAAGGAAATTTATCCACTGCTGAAATCATTAAAATGGTGGTTGATAATAAAATTAAATATACGATTGCTGATAAAAATCTTGCCTCTATTAATGCATCTTATTTTCCAATTTTAGATACGAAAGTTCCTGTAAGTTTTTCACAAAGAATTGCTTGGGCCGTTAGACCAAATTCACCTGAATTACTACATGCTACAAATTCATGGATTAAACAATACCGTAAAAACCCGGAGTACAATGTTATTTACAATAAATATTTTAAGAATAAGAGAAGGTTTAAAAAACGAGTTAAAAGCGATTTTTATAGTGTTAACAACAATGAAATAAGTAAATATGATGATTTTATTAAAACTAATGCTAAGCTAATTCATTGGGACTGGCGTCTAATAGCAGCTGTAGTTTATCAGGAATCACGTTTTAAAAATGAAGCAAGTGCGTGGTCGGGTGCAGAAGGATTAATGCAGATGATGCCAGCTACCGCAAAAGACATGGGCGTAAAAGACAGACTTAACCCCGAAGAAAATATTAAAGGTGGGGTAAAATACTTAAAACAACTATATGATGCGTACTCAGATATTTCGGATAGAGAGCAACGGATTAAATTCACATTGGCATCCTATAATTGCGGCTATTTTCATGTAAAAGATGCCCAACAACTAGCAAAATTAAATGGTTTAAAATCAAATGTTTGGGATGAAAACGTCAATAAAATGATTTTAGCCCTCACCTATCCTCAAAACTACAATAAAAAGGAAATAAAATATGGCTACGTAAACGGCCAAGAACCCTTTAATTATGTAAACGAGATTTTTAAGAGGCATGAGCATTATATAAAGTTCATAACAGAATAATATCATAATCATTTTAGACTTTGATATATGTTCGATATACATGTTTATAAACGTCTATTATCGGCATAACAGTTTGCTACTGTCTCAACGCACCATATTCATTTGGATTTAGTACCCTAGGTCATATGGTAGCTACATGACCCTATATTGTACCGCTATGTTCTACAGCATTTAAAAAAAATTATCCGTTAACAATCCAAAATTTAGAAACGGATTCAAATTATGATACTAGAAATTGTAATTTATTGGCATAAACAGAACTTTCTACGTCAAAATGGATACTGATAAGCATGATGGAGTACCCTTTGTAGAACTAATAAAATGGAATAAAAATGAATCTTCAGCATTGCTTAAGTGCATAAAAAGTT